>ENA-OQCN01000280-OQCN01000280.1-human-gut-metagenome-genome-assembly--contig:-NODE-280-length-27035-cov-3.761223_pt1 | contig 27035 bp, 37 predicted proteins | sample MGYA00242497_ERZ504576 | MGnify/ENA primary metagenome ERZ504576 (study PRJEB26092, sample SAMD00036296) | human gut metagenome | host: Homo sapiens | study: EMG produced TPA metagenomics assembly of...
ACGACCTTCAGGACAAGTAAATCCTTCTGGTAAATCATTGATATCTTGGAATACATATTCTACATCCATATAATTTTGGATACGATTTCAATCACTTTCTTTAAATTCCTCTTCAATATCCTTACGAATAATAAATACGACATTTGTCAAAGCCAGCCTCTTTGGCATCATAGATCGAATAATCCATAATGATTTCACCATTTGGACCCATTTTAGCTAACTGTTTGATTCCTCCACCAAAACGAGAACCAATTCCAGCTGCCATAATAATTAATGTTGTTTTCATATTATCAAAAACTCTCCTTGTAAATCCGTATATCCATTATACTAAAATGTATACACCTTCACAAGTTAACTATAGTTTAGATACGAAACAAACACAAATGCATTTGGTCCAATATGAACTCCAATTGTTGAACCAATACGAACACGATTCACATCTAAATCCAGTTTTGATTCTAGTTTTTCAACATTCTCTAAACCATATGAATACAATGTATAAACTGGATACAATGTATCAACAATATCTGACTGCATCTTTTCACATACAACACTCGTTGCCTTATTTACACCACGTGTCTTACCGGCAACCACAACTCCTCCATGGTCTACACAAATAATTGGTTTAATACTTGCCAAAGTTCCAATAGCTGCTGCTGTCTTAGAAATTCTTCCACCCTTAGCCAAATATTCCAATGTATCTAAACCAGCATAAATATGCACTCGTTCTTTTAATTCTTCTAAACCAGATACAATATCTTCTACACATCTATTTTCACCAATCCAGTTTATTGCCACTTCACATAGTAAACGAATTCCAGCAGCTGCTGTCAATGTATCAATAATAAAGATATTCTCATAATCCACCATGTCTTTTGCCAGACAAGCACTCTGATATGTTCCACTTAGCTTACTCGATAAAGATAAACAAATCAATGTCTCTTGTTTCTTCTTCACTTCTTCAAAGATATCTAAAAATTCTTGTGGTGATGGTTGTGATGTTTTAAAAAATTCTTTTGAATTCATCATCTTCTCATAAAACGTTTCCGTGTCAATATCAACACCATCCAAATAGTTCTTTCCTTCAATTTGAATTTGTAAAGGCACAAAATATAAATTTTTATTTTCAATCTCTTCTTGCGTATAATCACTTGCTGAATCTACTAATAATCGAATCATAATTTCCTCCACAGTTAACCATGTTAACTGTTCACATTATATACTATTAAAACAATCTGTCAAATTTTTTAAAAAAATACTTGCATTAATTAAAATGTTGTAGTAATATTAGTGAGCACTTGTCAAGAAAGGCAAGTTTAATATACATGGCGCGTTGGAGAAACGGTTAACTCACATGCCTTTCACGCATGCACTCACGGGTTCGAATCCCGTACGCGTCACCATTTTTCAAACAAAGTCCGTAAGGACTTCTTTTTTTATCCAAAAAAGTTTTTTCAAAAATATTAAGAAAATTTCAAAAATTTTTTTCATAAAATTGCGTAATCCCTTTCATAGATGATATAATCTAAATTATTGAGGAAGGGTGTTTTTATTATGCACAATAAACGTAGTACATTTTCTGGCAAATTAGGATTTGTCTTGTCTGCCGCAGGAGCCAGTGTCGGTCTTGGCAATATATGGAGATTTCCCTATTTAGCCGCTAAATACGGAGGAGGAATCTTCTTACTTATTTACATTGTTCTGGCCTTAACTTTTGGTTATACAATGATCATAGCCGAAACAACACTAGGTCGCATGACAAAGAAAAGTCCAGTGGGAGCTTTTCATACTTTCGCAAAGACAAAGTTTGCGTCATTTTCCGGATGGATCAATGCCATTATTCCAATTTTGATTGTACCCTATTATTCTGTAATCGGAGGTTGGGTCATCAAATATTTATTTGAGTATTTAAAAGGCGACGCAAAGTTACTGGCTACTGACACATATTTTTCAAACTTCATTTCAAATGGAGTATCTACAGAAATATGTTTTATACTTTTCACTTTTTTTACACTAGCTATTATCTATGCAGGTGTTCAAAACGGAATTGAAAGAGTATCCAAATTTATGATGCCAGTTCTTGTCGTATTATCTGTAATCATTGCAGGATATTCAATCAGTCGACCTGGCGCATTTGAAGGTGTTAAATATTTCTTAATTCCTAATTTTGATAATTTTTCATGGATGACCGTAGTAAGTGCTATGGGACAAATGTTCTATTCGTTATCCATTGCGATGGGTATCTTGATCACATTTGGTTCTTATATGAAAAAAGATGTTTCTATTGAAGGCTCAACAGAAAACGTAGAAATTTTCGATACAGCCATTGCTATCATGGCAGGATTGATGATTATTCCAGCTGTATTTTCTTTTTCAGGTGGAAACATGGAAACATTAAAAGCCGGACCATCCTTGATGTTCATCACAATCCCTAAAGTATTCGCAAGTATGGGACTAGGCACAGGTATCGGTATCATTTTCTTCTTGTTGGTGTTATTCGCAGCTATCACAAGTTCAATCGCACTAACAGAAAGTGCTGTATCGACATTCCAAGATGAATTACATTGGTCTAGAAAAAAATCCACAATCATCTTAGGAATTATTATGATTGGACTAGGAACACTTTCATGTTTAGGTTATGGACCATTATCCAACGTAACAATCATCGGAATGCAATTTTTAGACTTCTTTGATTTCTTGACAAACTCTGTATGATGCCTATTGCTGCTATCGCCATTTGTATTTTTGTTTCAAGAGTTGTTGGTTTAGAGAAAATCGAAGCAGAAATCACACAAGATGGAAATTCATTCAAACGTAAGAAAATATTCAATTTCATGATCCAATATTTATGTCCAATTTTCGCATTCATTATTTTATTAAGTTCGATTGCGAACGCATTTGGATTTATTTCCATGTAAGCTTAGCTTGTGCTAAGCTTTTTTTGTGTACACTTTTAATGTAAACTAAATACAGGAGGTAGTTTATGAACATTACAGTATATTTAGGATCAACCTATGGAAATGATCCTGACTTTAAAACAAAAATAATAGAATTAGGTACATGGATTGCCAAAAATAATCATACATTAGTATTTGGTGGTTCAAAAACCGGATTGATGGGAGAACTAGCCAACAGCGCCTTGAATGCAGGTGGCAAAGTAATTGGTGTAGAAGCACAAATGTTTGTGGATGAAGGTGTCCACATGGATAATCTTACCAAGCTATACATTGAAAAAAATATTGCCGATCGAAGAACAAGAATGATTGAACTTGGCGATGCTTTCATTGCCTTTCCTGGTGCAACTGGAACATTAGAAGAGATCAGTGAAATCTTATCAAAACTTTCACTGTACCAACTTGAATGTCCATGCATTTTCTATAATGTAAATGGATATTATGATCATTTAAAAGCATTCCTACAGCACATGATCGATTGTGAGCTTTCTACTCCAAAACAGCAACAATACATCTATTTCTTAGATTCCATGGATGAAATCGCAAACGTATTAAAGGACGAGTAAATTTCTCGTCCTTTTTTATCATGATAATTGTTTTAGTATCCACTCTTTATCATTCGTTGTCTTCATTTTATTAAGTACGGTCTCATCTTCAAGGGCCAAACATATTTTAGATAACACTTCCATATGTTCTCCACCCTTACCTGCAATACCAATCACAAGCTGTGCTTTTTCATCCCCAAACTGAATTCCATCTGGATATTGAAGCAATACGATACCTGTTTTATGAATCACATCATCACCATGTGTAGTGCCATGAGGAATAGCTAATCCCATACCAATATAAGTAGTTACTAATTCTTCACGTTCCAACATAGCCGGTATATAAGCGCCATCCACATAGCCTAATTCTCTTAATAACTTTCCTGCTTCTGTAATCGCTTCTTCTTTGGACACAGAAGGAAGGTTTAATTTAATTCCATCCAATTGAATCACATCTTCGTGAACTGGTTTTATTTCGTCCTCTTCCTTAACTGCTTCTGTCATAATCGAATCTCCTGTCGACAACTGGAAGAACAAATTATCTAAAGCTGGATCGGCTAAGAAGTTTGAAATTGTGACTACTTTCGCAAAAGGTGCAGATTTTTTTGCACGCTCTACCAAAGTTTCTTGTACGACCGCAACATCACAATCCACTGGAATATTATCCACAGAAGTATTAATTACAGTTAAGTCTGGTCGCACACCTTTTAAACGGTTTCTAAATTTAGTAGCTCCCATTGCACTTGATCCCATGCCTGCATCACACGCGAATACGATCTTACGAACCAAAGAAACATCTAATAAAGCTTCACTTCTTCCTTTACTTTCAGCTTTCATAGACTGCATCTTTTTACTAGCTTCATCCAAATTCTTTTCCCCAGCAAGCTTAACAATTGGGCTTGCCACCAAGAATGAAACGCCAGTCGCAATCAAAACACCTAATGCTGTCATGAACACAGAGCCTTTTTCTGCCATAGACAAGAAAGCAATAATTGAACCTGGACTTGATGGACCTTTCAATCCAATATTGAAAATAGAGTAAAAGGCAATTGCACAAATATTCCCTAAAATTGGAGCAACAATCACAACTGGATTCATCAAAATATATGGAAAATAAATTTCATGAATTCCACCTAAGAAATGGATAATAATAGCTCCAGGCGCAGAATCTTTCGTTGCTTTATCTTTCGCAAATAACCAATAAGCTAATAGTACACCTAAACCAGGACCTGGATTAGCCTCCAACATATACATTATGGATTTGCCTGTTTGTGCAGCTTGTTCAGCTCCAATTGGTGTAAATATTCCATGGTTGATCGCATTGTTTAAGAATAAAACCTTAGCCGGTTCAATAAAGATTGCTACCAAAGGAATTAATCCCTTATTTACAAGTACATCAACTCCATATGTTAACACAGTCAAAACGCCTGTCATAAAAGGGCCAATAATATAGTATCCTAATATCGCAATCAACATACCTAAAATACCGACAGAGAAATTATTGATCAACATTTCAAAGCCAGCAGGCATATGTCCATCCATCATTTCATCAAATTTTTTAATTACCCAGCCAGAAAATGGTCCCATAACCATGGCTGCCATCAACATAGGTTGACCTTGGGTTCCACCAACACCGGCAATACATCCAACAATCGCAATCGAGCCCATCACAAGTCCACGATCACCGCCAACCATTCTTCCTCCGGTTGCCGCAATTAATACTGGTAATAAGTAAGTCAACATATATGGTTGAATCGATGCCAATTGTTCATTTGGTAACCATCCGTCCGCAATAAATAAAGCTGTTATAAATCCCCAAGCGATAAAAGCACCAATATTAGGCATAACCATCGCAGATAAGCTTTTACCAAGCTTTTGAAGAGTTGTTTTCATAATTGTCCTTTCTTAGGACTTCTTTAATATACAGATAGTCCTCGTTTTTCACATTCTTGTTTAAAACTATCTGAAAGTAACGAATCACTGATCAACACGTCTACTTGATCTAAATCACAAATTGTATATGTACCCTTTCTTTCCACTTTACTAGAATCCATTAACACAATTACTTTTTAGATCTTTCAATTGCCTTTCGCTTTAACTCACAATCCTCTAAAGATTCACATGTAAACCCCGTATCTTTCGCATAACGAGTTACACCAATAAACGCAACATCAAAGTTGACCTTCTCTAAACAGCGAAGTCCATCCATTCCATTCACACTAAAACTTTGCATATTTAGATTTCCACCTGTCACAAACACTTTCGATTTAGAAAGCTTTGCCATCTCTATAGCACACGTTAAGCCACTTGTATAAAAAATATTATTTTGATTATTTAAAACATGTGCCAACATTGTAGTCGTACTGCCTGAATCCACAAAAATTGTCTTAGCTGGTTCTACAAATGATAATGCCTTTTGCGCTATCTCTTTCTTTTCGTTTACATTCCGTCCATAACGAAGTTTTAATACATCATCATTTCCAGAAACCACATCCATAGATTTGGCTCCCCCATGAATTCGAACAATTCTTTTAGCTTGATCTAAATATTTTAAATCTGTACGCAATGTCATTTCAGACACAGAAGGAAATTTTTCTTTTAATTGTGTAAAAGTTACCGTTTGATTTTCATTCACAAACTCTACAATTTCGTTTCTTCTTTGATCCATTACTTCCATACAATACCTCCTGTATTTACTGTATTTAGTATACACAAGATTCTCGGTTTAATAAAATCTATTCTTGTTCAAAATGAGCCAATAAATATTCTTCGGCTTCAGGACACCACAATCCCTTATGAGCATCTACGATATCTGCCAACGCAGTATATCGATCATCTTTTTCTCCCATTTCTCTTAAATCTGCCAATGCAACCAATGGCATATTTAAATGCGTATAAATCAACTTCTTTCCGCCTGGAATCTTAGGCAAATTTAATGTTGTTTCAGCCGCTGCATTCAAACCACCAATATGCGTAACCATAACAGCTGGATCAATACGGTTTTCTGCTGTTAAGCGTAAAGATTCAATCATATCATCTGTATTTCCACCTGTAGTTCCCATTACATGTGTCGAATTATAGTGAACATCATAGAAATTCATTCTTGCACTAAACTGTTTGTCCGTAGGTCCCGCAAAGAAATTTAAACATCCATCACGACCTAATACAGCGCTTGACAATTCCACAACCGCTTCAACCGGTGCATAACAGAATACATCATCAAAACCAGTTCCACCTGTAATTTCTTTTAAGCCGGCTGCAGGATCTTCCATCTTTCCTGTATTCACGAAATGCAATTCAATTCCATCAGCTGCCGCTTCTTCAACAGGGAATAAATGAGCTGCTCGATCTAATCTTTCTTGATTTACATCCGCAACTACTACCATTTTAGGGCGAATATCTCTATGCAACGCATATGTTAGTGCGCCAAGTCCCATAGGACCTGCTCCTGCAAGAATCGCAAGTTTTCCATCTTTCTTAATTCCCATTTCATGTTTATACACACCCATCTGTGTATGATAAGCTGCATTAAACGCTCCAATCGAACATGACATTGGTTCAGCTAAACTTGCTTCATAATAAGCTTTACCTTTATATTCAAGTAAGCATCCTAGCTCCATTACTTCAGCTGGAATAATGCAGTAAGTTGTATCTCCACCAAAAAATTCATAAGAATAACCAGGTGACCACATTGTTCCTTTATAGTTTAATGCTGGTTGTAAAGTAAACTTCATTCCCGGTTTAAATTTGTCTTGATGCTTAGCACCAACCTTAACAATATCACCCGCCATTTCATGTCCCATAATAGCTGGATGATCAGCAACATCTTCATGAACACGTTTATGATTCACTCCTAAGATGGCACATTTGTAAGTTGACATACAGACACTGTCTGAGACAACCTTTACTAAAATCTCATCTTCCTTAATTTCTGGTAATTCAAATTCGTCTAATCTTAAATCATTAGCTCCATGTAATCGCACTGCCTTTGCTTTCATTTCAAAAGTCTCCTCTCTCTGTAAATTGTTGTTTCAAAAGCTACATCTACATAATAAACCAATTATTTTAATTGTCAACTGTTATTTCAAAAATATTTCACTTGCGAAACAACAATAAAAGGAGTATGCTATAATCAGATAAAGAAAAGGAGATCAATATGATTTATACAATTACTTTTAACCCCTCTTTAGACTACGTTATTCAAGTCGATCATTTTAAGCCTGGTATCATTAATAAAACAAAATTCGAAGAAATCCTTCCCGGAGGAAAAGGCATTAATGTTTCAATTGTCCTATCCAATCTTGGACACGAAAGTACTGCCTAGGTTTTATGGCAGGTTTTACAGGAAAAGAAATTGAGCATAAATTGGAAAGCTATGGAGCTAAAACCGATTTCATTCATGTAAAAAAAGGATTATCTAGAATCAATGTTAAGATGAAATCCGATGAAGAAACAGAAATCAATGGTATGGGACCTGACATTCAACCGGAAGATATTCAAGAATTATTCAATCAATTAGATACATTAACAGAAAAAGATGTTCTCGTTATTTCAGGAAGTATTCCAAGCACTTTGCCTGATACAATGTACGAACAGATTATAGAACGAGTTCAGGAAAAGAAAATAAAAGTTGTTGTCGATGCGACAAACAACCTATTATTAAAAGTATTAAAATATAAACCTTTTTTAATTAAGCCAAACAATCATGAATTAGGTGAAACCTTTAATGTCGAATTAAACACTCGAGATGAAGTCATTCCTTACGCCAAAAAGCTACAGGAAATGGGTGCTCAAAACGTATTGATTTCTATGGCAGGACAAGGTGCAGTGCTTGTAAGTGATAATAATGAAGTGATTCAAAGTAATGCACCAAAAGGAATCGTAGTAAATTCAGTTGGTGCTGGTGATTCGATGGTTGCAGGTTTCCTTGCAGGATATTTAGAAACAGGTAACTACGAAAAAGCCTTTATTAACGGTTTGTGTTGTGGTAGTGCAAGTGCCTTCCAAGTAGGTCTTGCGACTAAAGAAGATGTAGAAAGCATAAAGAAAACTCTTAGCGAAAACTAAGAGTTTTTTTCATAAAAGACTCAGACAACATCTGAGCACCTTTAATTTATTTAATAAACTGTTTTGCAAAATTCCATGTATCTCTACACATATCATCCAAGTTCTTTTCTGCAACCCAGCCAAGCTGAACCTTTGCTCTTGTAGGATCTGCGTAGCAAGTCGCAATATCACCTGCACGTCTAGGCTTGATGACATAAGGAATCTTGATTCCATTCACTCTTTCAAAGGCATGTACAATATCTAATACACTATACCCTTTTCCTGTTCCTAAGTTACAAATATGAACACCAGGCGTATTGTATTTTTCAATCGCTAATACATGACCCTTAGCTAAATCAACCACATGAATATAGTCGCGAACACCCGTTCCATCTGGTGTATCATAATCATCTCCAAATACACCAAGTTCTGGAAGTTCTCCAGTAGCCACCTTCATAATATAAGGCATCAAGTTATTTGGAATTCCCTTTGGATTTTCACCAATCAATCCCGATTCATGTGCTCCAATTGGATTGAAATAACGAAGTAAAGTTACACTCATTTCTGGATTGGCAAATTGCACATCCGTTAAAATTCTTTCCATCATAGCTTTTGTTGAACCATATGGATTAGTAGTAACACCTAGCTTACAATCCTCTGTTAAAGGTACTACTTCAGGATCTCCATAAACTGTTGCACTCGAACTAAATACAATACTAGGCACATGATATTTCTTCATCATCTTGGCAACCACTAAAGTTGTCATCAAGTTATTTGTATAATACTCAATTGGTTTTTGAACACTTTCACCAACCGCTTTAAAAGCAGCACAATGAATAACGGCATCCAAATTATTTTCCTTAAATACAGCCTCTGTCTTCTCTTCATCTAACACATTAAATTCATAAAACTTAACATGTTTACCTGTAATTTTATAAATAGAATCCAATACACCTGGTTTTGAATTTGAGAAATCATCGATCACGACAACATCATAACCACTTTCTAATAATTCAACACAAATATGACTACCAATATATCCGGTTCCACCTGTTACTAAAAGATTCATTAGTCGATAACCTTGCAGCCACCTAGTTTTCTTACTTTTAAGATGTGGCAGCTTCCCTTTCCGAATACTTTTTCAATTTCTTCTTTATATGTTTCTACATAGCTATTTTCAACAAACGCCTGAATAGTTCCGGCAAAACCTCCACCATGAACACGACATACGCCATGATCTTTTAAAATCATTTCAGACATGGCTAAGCCTAAAGATACAGCCTGGTTCTTATAGTCAAAGTCTGCATATACGTTTTGAAGGAACTTGTAGCTTGAATCACCTGATTCTTGAATCAATGTTTTGAAGCCTTCAAAATCATCATTATTCAATCGCTCTACGATTGTATTGACACGTCTATTTTCATTAAAGAAATGGATAGCTCTTAAGATGGCGCGATCATTATTTAAAGCGGTTCTTAACTCAGCTATTTTTGAATAGAATTCTGTTTCATCAACTTCACGAAGAACTTCCTTGCCAAAATAGTGAGCTACCTCTTTCATTTCTTGTGGTACTGCACCATAGGCATGTGTTAAATCAGCGTGACTTCCCTTTGTATCTACGATACATAAGCTATGATCATATTTTGAGAAATCAACATTTACACTATTTACAATTGGATTTGAAGTGTCTTTAAAATCAATTGAAATAAGTCCACCTACAGCACATGCACATTGATCCATCAATCCACATGGTTTTCCAAAGTATACGTTTTCTGCATATTGACCCACTTTGGCAATCGTAACCATATCAATTTTCATATTGTTGTATAATCCATCAATGATTGTGCCGATAATAGATTCGAATGCTGCAGAGCTTGATAGTCCAGCCCCCATTAATACATCACTCGTGATAAAAGCTTTAAATCCACCAACGTTATAGCCTAATTCTTTTAATTTAGAAACGACTCCACGAATCAAAGCTTCACTTGTTCCAATTTCATTTTCTTTTTTATCTAAATCATTCAAATCAATTGGTTTGATGTCAAAGTCATCTGAAATCACTTTAATGACATGATCTTGTTTAGATACAATTCCAATCGCATCTAAGTTGATAGATCCTGCAAGTACGCAACCGTGTTGGTGGTCTGTATGATTTCCTGAGATTTCACTTCTTCCTGCAGCACTATAAATACTAACTTCATCATCTCCAAATAAAGTTTGATATTTATCTAATGCAGCAGCATAACGTTGTTTTTGGTAGTCAATAAACTTGGATCTGCATATAGATCTTCAATTAATGCATCATATTCTCCTGATACTACTTGTTCTTTAATTTCTGTTGTTTTCATTTTTCTGCCTCTACAATATTGTCTTTACAAAACGACTAAAGCCGTTCATTCCTTCATCATCCATTTTATATACACCGGCATTCTCTAATACAGATACGAATTTCTTTGTAACTTCCATCTCCATGAATGTATCCACATTTGTATAAGAGCATGTTTTTAGGTGTTCATACCAGTCTTTATGTTTTTCAAGTTCTGGATAAGAATCAAAATCTGCTTTTCCAGATAAACATAATTTAATTTCTTCTAACTCCGTCTTTAATCGTGCTGGCAAAATCGCAAGTCCCATAACTTCAATCAAACCAATATTTTCTTTTTTAATATGGTGATGCTCTGAGTGAGGATGGAAGATACCTAATGGATATTCTTCTGTAGTACGATTATTTCGTAAAACTACATCCATTTGATATTTGCCATCTTTCTTTCTTACAATTGGTGTTACTGTATTGTGACGAACACCATCTTCATTGGCGATAATATCTAAGCTTTCATCACTGTATGTACACCATGTTTCAAAAATATAAGTAGCTAAATCTAACACAGATTCTTTAGAACTTGATGTCAATCGAAGTGTTGATAGTGGCCAATACAACATATCCACTTGTACATCCTTATATGTATAGCTCTTAACAACTTTTGCGTCTTCCATTGGAAAATGGTGTCTTCCACCTTGATAGTGATCATGACTTAAAATAGATCCACCAACGATAGGAAGATCTGCATTACTTCCAATCATATAGTGTGGGAATTTATCAATAAATGCGAATAAATGCTCAAATGTAGAACGATCCATCTTCATTGGTGTATGTTCACTATTAAATACGATACAGTGTTCGTTATAATACACATATGGTGAATATTGTAAATTGTATGTATGTCCATTTAAATCCAATGGAATAATACGATGTGTTTGTCTAGCTGGATGATTTAAGTTTCCGGCAAAACCAACATTTTCCTTACATAATAAACATGCAGGATATGAAGTGCTTACGGCATTTTTTGCCTTTGCGATTTCCTTAGGATCCTTTTCTGGTTTTGACAAATTGATCGTAATTTGAATATCGCCATATTTACAGAAATGTGTAAAACTGATATTCTTATCAATTCTTGATTTACGGATATAGTTTGAATCCATACTTAACTTATAGAAGTAATCTGTTGCATCTTTAGGATTCAAAGAATATAAACTTTTAAAAGTATTCACCACTTCACTAGGTCTAGGCATTACACAATTCATAATGCGCGTATCTAATAAATCTTTCTCAGTTACAGTATCTTGAATCATACCTTTTTCAACTGCATAATCTAACATAAAATCTAAAATCTCATAGATAGAGCAGTCTTCTACTTGTTCTCTTTTAAATTCATTGATACCAAATAGATCAATCAATAAATTTGCCGAATAATCATAATCATAATCTTCAATCATTCCATTCTTTAATGCATACTCTAATAATTGATTAATTTTCGTGTTCATATTTTCCATTCTTTCTACTTAGATACAAAGCTTTTTATAGCACCTAAGAAAATAGACTCAGATAAAACATAATCATCTGAGTCCATTTTGAATTTATCATGTTATTGTTTAATTAGTTTTTACGTACGTATTTCAAGCAGTCAAGAGTTACGGCAATAAGAATGATAATTCCTGAGAATACGAACTGTAAATTTGTATCGATACCTAAAATTGTCAATGAATAAGTTAATGCAGTAAAGATCAATACACCAACTACTACACCAGAAATTTTACCGATACCACCAGTAAATGAAATACCACCAACTACGCAGGCAGCAATCGCATCCATTTCCCATCCTTGTCCATAAGCAGCTGAACCAGAACCAATCATACGAATACATTCTAACCATGAACCAAATCCGTATAAGATACCTGCCATGATGAAGGTCCAAGAGTAACCTTAAACACTGAAATACCAGATACAGAAGCAGCTTCAGGGTTTCCACCTACAGCATATAAGTTTTTACCAAATTTTGTTTTATTCCAAATAAACCAAACAATCGCAACGGCAGCTACTGCCCACAAAATAATTGTAGGAATGCCACCAACTTTAGGAATGATTTTTCCTGGAATTGATTGATCGATACCACCAAAAGAAACACCCTTAGTTGAATAAGTTACTAAACCAAAGATAACTAACATGTTAGCCATTGTAGAAATGAATGGGTGCATTTTAAATTTAGCTGCAAAGAAACCGGCAATTGTAGTAAACATTGTACATAATACAACACAAACGACTAATGCCAAAAGAATTCTTCCACCTACTGGCATATTTGAAAAGTCAAATACTTTACCAAATACTGAACCAGTATTAGGACCGTTGTGCATAATAATTGTTGCGGCTGTCATACCCATACCAACCATACGTCCAACAGATAAGTCAGTACCAGCTAACATAATTAAACCTGCTACACCTAATGCTAAGAACATTCTTGGAGATGCTTGTTGCATAATACTCAAAATGTTGTTAACAGTAAGAAGTTGTAAACCATTCTTTTTGATTGGTGTAATAATACATAAGAAAATGAATACAAAAATAATCGCAATATATAAACCATTCTTCAACAAGAAATCACGAGTGTTAAATGAATATTTGTAGTTCTCGATTTTTTGAGCTTGTTTTTCTGCAAATGAGAAGTTTGACATCTTCAATAAATCGATTAAGTGATATTCAAATGTGAACGCATCATGTTTACGGTCTTTTGCCTCTTGCATATTTTTAGTATATTCAAGTTTGGCATCAAACAAACGGTTCTTATAAATGAAGTTTTCTTCTTTGATTTCTTCTTTGTCACTTAAACCTGATAAAATATCTTTATGTTCTTTTTCTAAGTCTTTTAATTTTTTATCATAATCTGACTTAGCTTTTTGAACTTCATACTCATTACTTTCAACTACTTTGTTGTAGTAATCTGTTTGATAGTGTTCTTTTAAATATTTTTCTGCAACAGCAATTTTTTCGTTAATTGGCTGTTTATTTTGAGCTTCGATTTCTTTAGCTTTTTGTAATTTACTATTTAATTCTGAAAGACGAGCTTCCTTCTCGCTTTTAGTATAAATTTTATCTCTTTTTAAAGCCTCGATTTCCTCTGAATATTCCAAGACTTTATTTGTTCCTTCTTCTCTTAGTTCATCAATTTCAGCTTGAATTTTCCCTACATAATCTTCAATCGGTTTACGTAGTGCAAGCTCTTCATCACGACTAAGAATATTTGTAACTGTATTTGTCATAATTATCTCCTTTATAGGTATTTTGCACTGAGTCTTAACAACTCTTCTTGGTTAGTATCTTTTGTATTTACAATACCGGCTAAGCGTCCATTTGACATAACGCCAATACGGTTTGTAATACCTAAGATTTCTGGCATTTCACTTGAAACTACAATAATTGTTTTTCCTTGTTTAGCCATTTTGATGATCAATTCGTAAATTTCATATTTAGCACCTACGTCAATACACGTGTAGGTTCATCCATCATGAATACATTTGGTGATCTCTCTAACCATTTACCGAAGATAACTTTTTGTTGGTTACCACCAGATAGACTTGTAATCGCATCATTTGGTCCCATACACTTAGTTCTCATGGTTTTGATTTCTTTATTCGTAGCTTGAACCATTTTATTATCAGAAAGTGCTACCTTGCTCATATAAGAAGGTAAATTTGCAATCGTTGTATTGAATGTTAAATCACACTTTAAGAACAATCCATTTGCTTTACGCTCTTCAGTAATCAGGCAAAACCATGTTCAATTGCTTCTTTAGCACTATTAAAGTTCATCAACTTATTGTCAAAATAAACACGACCTGAGGCTCTTGTACGGATACCGAAAATCGTTTCTAACAACTCTGTACGTCCAGCTCCTACTAAACCGTATAGACCGAAAATCTCACCTTTTTTAACGTCAAATGTAATATCTTTTAAGTATGGCTCATATTTTGTTGATACATGTTGAATAGATAACATTGGTTCTCCAGGAACATTATCAACAGGTGGGAATCGGTTATCCAATGAACGACCAACCATGGCTGCAATCAATTCATTCATGTTAGTTTCAGAAGTAGGTTTTGTCATAACCATTTTTCCATCTCTTAGAACCGAAACTTCATCGCAAATTTCAAAAATCTCATCCATTTTATGCGAAATATAAATTAACGAAATGCCTTGTTTTTTAAGCATACGCATCATTTCAAATAATTTGTCAACCTCTTGTGTCATCAAAGAAGATGTTGGTTCATCTAATACAATAACTTTTGAGTTATATGAAATCGCTCTTGCAATTTCACACATCTGTCTTTGTGAAACTGACATATTTCGCATTGGTGTATCTAAGTTTACCGTCATGCCAAGCTTTCTAAAAAGCTCAGATGATTTCTTTTTCATTCGATCTTCATCTACCATGCCTAATGAATTGTGGGATAACGTCCCAAGAATAAATTGTCTTTAACATTTCTTTCAAGACATTGATTTAATTCCTGGTGCACCATGCAATACCATTTTCTAGTGCTTCTTTAGGTCCGGAAAAATTAATTTCTTTTCCTTCTAAAAAATCGTACCTTCATCTTTTTGATATGTCCCAAATAGACATTTCATCATAGTTGATTTACCAGCACCATTTTCTCCCATAAGCCCATAACTGTACCTGGTTTTATATCTAAATTAATACGATCCAAAACTCGGTTACGTCCAAAAGACTTACTCATTCCGCGTATAGATAAGATCAATTCTTCATTCTTATCTGCCATAAAATCTCTCCTATTTTTTTACTACTATCTAAATAATATTAGGGAGAAAAGAATTTCTCCCTAATAAGTTTAATCCTAAGTTTTATTGAATTATTTATTTAAGGATTCCTGTGTAAGAAGCTGCATTGTCAGTCTTAACCATGTTAATTGCGAATGCATCATATTTGTCTGGGTTTCCTAAACGGTTAGTAATGTTAGATTCTGTTTGTCCATCTCCACCGATATATTCAACATCTAAATTCAATAAGTCATCATATTTTTCTAATAATGGTTGGTAAGTTGAACTTAAGAAGTTATCAGATGCGTTGTAGATATTTAACCAAACGCTCTTCTTAGCGTGATCTTTTTCACCTAATTGGTTAGAAACTGGAGCATAAGTAACTGTTGAATCTAAGAAATCTTTATAGTTGTCAGCAGTAACAGCAACGTTTAATGCATAGTAAGAACGTTGATCCTTATTGTATGTATAAACATCATCAGTTAAAACGTTTCCAGCATCATCTTTTGTACCGATACCTGTATCGATATCAACACCATCTAAAGCATTACGTAATACTCTTAATGTTAAATAAGCTTGAACGTCAGCATGTTGAGAAATTGTTCCACCATATCCTTCAGCGATTGCAGCAACTGCATCTGAGTTAGCATCGTATCCGAATGTAGGAACTTTGTTTTCTTTTGACCAAGCATTGAACATTGACATACCCATACCATCGTTGTTAGAAGCTACAACATCAACTTCATCACCGAATGAAGCAGTCCATGTACCGATTGTGTTACCAGCAGTAGCAGCATCCCAAGTTGCACCTGAAGAGTTCTTCATTTCTTGAGAAGCAAGTTCTCTTACTGTATAAGTTTTTCCATTAATTTCTAATGAACCATCTTTAACACTCTTAGAAGAACCATCATTGTTGATTCCAGCTGGATCACTTACGATTTCACCATCTTTTTCAACACCAGTACCTAATGCCTTACGAACACCTCTTGTACGAGCAATAGAGTCATTGTGACCAACATCACCAATAGCTAATACGTAACCGATAACGCCATCTCCGTTACGATCTAATGTATCGATATTCTTTTCGATATATTCTTTAATCATTTGTCCTTGAAGTTCAGCACCTTGATTTGCATCGAAACCAACATAATAAGTATCTTTGTTGAAGTTTAATGCATCCATGTCAATTTCACCAGTAGAACTGTTAGAAGGTTGACGGTTGTACCATACTAATGGTTTGTCAGCATTTGCAACACTAGAACCACCAGTTTTTCCTTCATCTCCTCCACTGCTACAAGCAGTTAATGCAACACCCATAGATAAAGCTGCAGCAATTGTTAAAAATCTTTTGTTCATATTATCCTCCTAATGTAGATTTTTACATAAGACACATTCACATATGGATACTTCGCATGATTATAATATGATTGGCAGCTGGGTGTTTCAAAGCGAGCTCATATATAGGAAGTAAATTTGTAGTACTTGAAACAAAGCCATTTGTCGTGAAATCAATTTATATAACCTGTTCTATGCTTGTAATGTCAGCTATGTATCCCCCTCAATGTGATGCGACTTTTTACTACTGTGTCATAGCACATGATTGCAAGCGCTTTCAAGTATTTTTTTAAATAAATTCTTTATAACCATAAAATTTCATCCCTCACTTTTTAAGTGATTTTGCATGCAATTACTCCTAAACAAATATAACCATAAACCTATCATATTTATATGCATTATCAATTCCAACACTCTGACAAACAAGCCATATATCCTTTTATAAAGCCATATATCCACATTTTTGTTATGTATAATAAAGTACTTTGTAGGCCTCTATTTTCTTATCCAAAAAAAGATTTACCAAATGTCAAAAAATTTTGGAACATAATTAAAAAATCAAATCAAAAAAGATGTTTTAAATATGAATTAGCAATAAAACTTATCATCTTTTCAAAAAATGAATTTCTGGATTGTAGTAAAACAACGACATAATTTCTATGGACATTTTTTAATTATATAATTAGCTTTCATTTACAATTTAGAAAATTTAAAAAAATTTGTTTTTTTACTTGCAATTAATATAAACTTATAGTATCATTTACTAGCACTTGTCAAGGAAGACAAGTTTAATATACATGGCGCGTTGGAGAAACGGTTAACTCACATGCCTTTCACGCATGCATTCACGGGTTCGAATCCCGTACGCGTCACCATTTTTCAAACAAAGTCCAAAAGGACTTCTTTTTTTTACATTTTAGAATAATTTACACATAAAAAAAGGTGCACGCAACCTGAATATTACATACACCTTTCTAATGGGACTTATGAAATCTTCCAACAGAAAGCTGAAAAATCTCAAACGAGAATTTTATGAGGATTCCCTATATCATTATATTCATAATCGTATTCAAATAGCTACTACAAAATATATAAAAAGAATCTCAGTTCATACTATGACTGAAATTCTTTGAAACGCTAAAGTTCATTGACAATATTATGTACCCATATTCCTTTTTTAACCAATGTGATTCCTAATACTGCCTTAGGAATATCCACACATTGCACCAATAAGTACACATTGAATATTGGTAAATTCGTAAAACGAGTTAAACATAGCGCAACCATAAACGTAAACATGAATGTATATCCACTATCGAAAAAGAAGGTAAGCAATGTTTTCCCTCCTGCACGCATTGTAAAGTAGCTACTATAATACAAAGAAATGATTGGAAGCATACAAGCCGAAACTCTTAATAAAGATGTTGCTAATGACTTTACTTCTATAGACGTATTATAGATTTGAGGAATAAAAGATGAACATAAAAACAATGCCATACCAATGCATAAACACATCATAAAATTCATAAATACCATCTTCAAATCACAATCTTTAGCATACTCTATTTCACCAGCACCCAGTCTTTGACCTACAATAATCGAAATCGAATTTCCCATTGCATAACAAATAATCATAAAGAAATTGGTTACTGTTGTTGTAACATTAATGGCTGCAACTGCAAAAAGTCCTCTTGTTGAATAACATTGAGAAATAAGCGCAATGGATATCGACCACAATATTTCATTACATAATAGAGGCATTCCTCTTTTAACAACATTCTTAAATATATCACCCGATATCTTATATAAACGCATCGCATCCTTTAAATAATTGTTATTTAAGCCTGCCGCTATATTTATCCCCATCTCTACAATTCTTGAAACAACCGTACCAATGGCCGCACCAATAACGCCAAGTTAGGAAAGCCAAAGTGACCAAAAATCAAAATATAGTTGATGCAAAAGTTAACGATAACCGCAATAACACTAGCTTTCATCGGCAAAACCGTGTTGCCTGTTTCTCTAAGCGATGAAGAAAACACTTGTGTAATCGCAAAAGGAATCAATCCAATCAACATCACATCCATATATTGCTTACCAAAGCTCAATGTTGTCATACTATCTGTCGGATCATCATTTAAATATAAAGAAATTAAGGAAGGCCCCAACAATTTAAAAATGCATATGGCCAATATTGAAATCAAAAGACCAAGCAACATTTTAATTCGGAAACAATGATGTACACCATCCCTATTTCCACGTCCATAAAATTGTGCCAAGAATATTCCAGCTCCTGACATTGCGCCAAAAACACTCACATTAAACACTTGAAACAACTGATTTGAAATAGATACACCACTCATAGATAGTGTTCCTAATTGTCCAATCATAATGTTATCTAATAAACTGGCAAGATTGGTAAACCCATTCTGTATCACAATCGGTATACATACAATCAAAACCATTCGATAAAACTTCTTATCACCAATTAAAGATTTCATGTGCTTCCCCCTCAATGTAAGAAATACCGAGAACGTTTAATGATTCTCGGTATTATTTTTGTAGTAACACAATGCGCCTAATAAATTTGCATCATTGTTAAATTTACAAGCTTTGATAACAGGTTCCTCTAATGTTGGAAACCATTGTGTCAAGCCCTTCATACTTCTTTGATACACTCAATTAATCTTGGTTGTGCCGATATACCTCCACCAATCAAAATGGTATCTACATCTAGTAGTAGTTGAGTATTACTTAGCATCCAAGCTAAATTTTGACAATACTGATCAAATCCTGCATACACTTTTTCATCATCCAGATTATTAAACAACTCTTTTCCAGTTAAACCAGTTGCTCTTTCAAGGCCATCTTTCCCAAAGTAGGCAGCCATAGTATTCTTAAAAGTCTTTTCCGTATCTATATGCGCATCCGAATACTCTCCAGCCAATAAATGCGATCCTTCATACACCTTATGATCAATTACAATTCCCATTCCAATATATGTACCTAACACAACAACAAGTGCATTTTTTGAATTTATCAAATTTCCAAATCCAAGTTCTGCCCACGTCGCACAACGACCATCATTTTCAATTGTCACTTTACAACCTTTGATTTCTTCCAATCGCTTTTTTAAAGGGTAGTTTGACAGAAAAGCAAGTTTCCCTGTAATAAACGCACATGAATGATCTTCATTCACAATTCCAGGCATACTAATCGCAATTCCAGTATATTCAAATGGTAAATCACAAATGGATTGTACAATTTTATTAGCCGTATCCAAAGTAGGATACTCCCCTTTTTGTTGAATATTCCCTAATTCATCGCATAATCCATATTTAATATTGGTACCACCAATGTCGATCGTTAAAATCATAATTTTTGCGACGTTGAAATTGTGTAACTATACAAATCACCACGATAGTAACACATTGTATACTCCATCTTCTGACCTTCTTTATCAAAAGAAACACGTTTACGAGCTAAAACAGGCTGATCTTTACGTAATTTTAATGCCAAACATATTTCTTCACTTGGATTGATTGCGGAAAACTCCTCATCAATACGTGCAGGTGCACCAATCATTTCATAAATAGATTGTGTTTGTTCTTCCATATTCAAGGGAATATTTAAACTTAGCGGAAAATACGACACAAAATACACCAGCAATACATCATCTGCAGTACGCACTCTTCGAACGCAATACATCATTTCATTCGGCAAATCGAATAATGCTCTAGTTGCTTCATCTGGAACCTCTTTTGTGATATGAAAAGACTTAGTTCCAGGTATTCTTCCTAAAGCTGTCATTTCATCTGTAAAACTACGGATATGCGACAATTCTTCTTTGATTTTAGGTCTATATGTCACAAACGTACCCTTGCCACGGCCACGCTTTACCATACCTTCCTGTTCTAATTCAAGAATAGCTTGTCTTGCCGTAATTCTTGAAACATCGTACATCTCCTGAATTTCCATTTCACTATCAACTCGATCTCCTACAGCCAATACTCCTTCTTGAATATCTTTTTTGTAGAATTCCTTAATTTGTTTATAGTAAGGAAGATGACCAGGCGTTGTATCCAATTTATGCATAACATGATCTCCTTATATTTGATATAACAATTATAGGCCACTCCTTCTTTGCTTGTCAATTTCAATCCACTCATCCAATGTCATCGGCACATAATCGCTATACATACAAAAACAATTAATAAGCTGGCAAGGCACGTTTTCCATTTGACCATCTGAAATTCTTGGATGTTTTTGTTGATGAATATAATCTTGATATGCATCTAAAAAATTGTTGATCCTGTGTTGCATGAATATGTCCGTGCAACATAAAAGTTTTAGGATTACCAAACTCATCCCTTCTATATTGCCCATTGTAACAAGCAATTGGATAATGAGATAATACAACCTTTCGTTTATTCTCATTTAATTCCGCATAATCTTTGATCCAAACAAATCTTGAAGTATCAAATTTTTATCATCTAAAAAACGATCATGATTTCCGCGAATCAAATAAATCTTACCCTTTAATTCATCCAAAATTTCTGTTGTTTCCTTTGCATTTCCCCATGAAAAATCGCCAAGCACAACAACCTCATCATTTTTACGCACTTTACTATTCCACTGATCAATCATATATTCATTCATTTGATCAATATCGTCAAAGCCTCTTTGATCCATTTTTCATTTAATGAACGATGAAATGTGTGTCCGCAATATAATAACGCATCTTTTTACGCATCCTTTCAAACTAGAAAATAGCGGAAATTCCGCTATTTTGTTATACACGCAAACCCTTCTTTTTTAAAAGCATTTTGCGTTTTCTTTAAACTTACATAATCCGATTGGGCTTCCCCTTTATCCAACAAATTATTTTCAATCAACATATCTATATTTGCTGTTTTAAAATCCATTTCCAACGTCACTTCAACCTGTTTGTCCTTTAATTGCGTCGAAACATGTACCCCTTCAATCGAATTGTATTTATCATCCAATGAAGAGTTGATTTTAGATTGAATCTGTTCAGAATTCATATCTTCTGTAATCCCCAAATCCGAAAAACTCATTGTAAATTTTTGTGTCATCTTTTGAATTTTATCCCCTTTTGCTTCAAAAGTAACCTGCTGTGAAGAATCATTTTTACAATCAATCACCTTTACTTTATTTGTCTTTTTTACTGTTACAGGCGCCTTTTCTGTTGACTTACTTTTTTGATGCGTAAGATCACTCACTTTTGTACACCCACAAAGTAATAGGCTTATACACAACAAATATTGAATTCGCATAAGTATTCCCCCTTACGCAAATTATTTTATCATGAAATCAAATGTTCATCCACAAAGTTCGAAGTTCATCCAAGCCAGACTTAAATAGCTTACTATCTTGAGCCAAGCCTAAACGAAAATAATATTCTTTATCAAAACACGAGCCTGGCACAAAAAATACACCTTTTTCTGCCAATAATAATTTTGCAAATGTCTCACTCTTTAAATCAAATCCATATTTTAAAAAACACACTGTTCCACCACTAGGCAATACACATTCAAAACGAGGATTTTCTTTAAGCCATTCACGAACGATATTTTTATTTGTTGAAATAATTTTCTTAGCCCTTAATATCAATTCATCCTTATGTTTAAGAGCAATCCATCCCAATTTGTCCACTAAAGGACCCGTAGAAATCATAGAATAATCTCTTCTCACATTGATTTGATGAATCACATACTCATTGGCTTTGATCCAGCCAAGGCGTAATCCAGCAAGTGAAAACACTTTACTTAAACTTGATGTTGAAATTCCATTCTCATATAAATCACTTATAGATACTTCTTGATTTAAACCACGATATACCTCATCACAAAGAATATAAGTACCATATGGTTTGCATACTTCAATCAATTCATTTAGAAAATCGATAGAATATTCTGTTCCCGTTGGATTCGATGGATTATTTAAAATAATCATTTTTGTTGAGGTATTCATCATCTTTCTAAACTTTTTTACACCAACCTGCCAATCATATTCATCAAGCTCAATTAAACGCACCTTGCATCCAATTGATTTTGGAATATCTACAAATTGCTGATACCCTGGAACAACACAAATCACTTCATCCCCTTTTTCCAACAATGTATTCATCACTAATTCATTGGCCTGCAGGCAACCTTGTGCCGTTGTGATATTGTCAATCGTTCCACTCGCATTTGAACCTCTCATCACTGAAGTGACGAGATTCTTGGGAACAGGTTTCTATCGAAACCTTTCTTACCAAGCTATCCCCGCAGTTCCTGCGGTTGCTTTTGTTTTTTAGTTAATTTGCTAATATGCCTTGCATCAATATATTGATGGATGCATTTACATCTCTGTCATGTTCTGCATGGCATTTTGGACAGGTCCATTCTCTTACTTTTAAATCTTTTGTTTCTTCATTCTTATATCTGCAACAATGACAGGTCTGACTGCTCGCATAGAATGTATCCACTTTCTTGATTACCTTTCCATACCACTCGGCTTTATATTCTAGCTGTGTTGTAAACTTTGACCAGGATACATCCGATATAGACTGGGCTAGATTGTGGTTTTTAAGCATATTGTCTACTTTTAAATCTTCAATGCAGATAATGTCATATTCTGTAATGATTCTTGTGGATAACTTGTTTAGAAAATCCATTCTTTGATTCGCTATCTTTTCATGAAGTCTTGCGATTTTGATCCTGTTTTTGATCCAGTTGCGGCCGCCCTTTGTTTTTCGTGACTGCTGCTTCTGGAGCTTTTTCAGTTTCTCAATCGACTTCTTCAAATATTTTGGATTCTCTACCTTTTCTCCATTACTCAATACGATAAAATCCTTGATACCTAAATCTATACCTGTTTCATTGTATGTTAGTGGAAATAATACTTCTTCTACATCCGTATAACATAATGAAACATAATACTTTCCACTTGGTACTTGTGATACCGTTGCACTAAGTAATCTTCCTTTAGGTGCTCGTGTTTTCTTTATCTTTACAAGACCAATCTTAGGAAGCTTGACCTTATTTTCATAGAGTTCAATATTTCCATTCGTATATTTCGTTGTATACGAATAACGATGTGTCTTCTTCGATTTGAATCTAGGATATTCAGCCTTTTTTCGAAAGAAATTGATATATGCCGTATCCAGATTCTTTACACTAGACTGTAGAGCCACAGAATCCACTTCCTTAAGCCATTCATATTCTTTCTTTAAAGAAACTAGATCCTTAGCACATGCCGAATAACTTAATGTGATTCCATCATTTTCATAGGCATCCTTACGTTTTGCCAGGTAATGATTATATACAAAACGAGTGCAGCCAAAAGTCTTGGCTAATAATATTCTTTGTTCTCTATTTGGATACATACGATACTTGAATGCCTTTTCCATGATGATTTCTCCTTATTGATTCGCTATTTTCTTTTTTGACTTCTTATATACTCTATAATCTGTTCTTCTGTATTATCAGAAACTGTAGCTACAAAATAAGAAGGATTCCATAGATGTCCACCCCATAATTTGGATCTTAGATCATCCCCAAACTCTTTCATCAAAAGTCTGGCTGATACACCCTTCATAGCTTTTATAATATTTGGAATGTAATGCTGCGGCGTACAATTAATCAGCATATGGATATGATCCTCATCCATATTCATTTCCAAAATTTGAAAATCATTATCCTTTGAAATCTGAACCAACAGCTCTTTTAATCTTGTTGCGACCTGTCCATTCAAGACATCACGACGATACTTTACACACCATACGATATGATACTGTATTGAATAGACATAGCCTCTTCCTTTAACAACTTCCATATGTTTTTTCCTCATCAATATTATAACATATGTACATGATTAAATCATTATATTTATGCTTTATTTTTGAATTATTCATCTAACATCTACCAATCTAATTCATCTCATGACTAAAGTCACGAGTGTTCTTAGATTGCATTATAAAGATAGGATTTCCTTTTTTAATTCAACATCCCCTGTGATTTGACCATAATCCAAAGTCAATTCATTAAAATCAAAATCCTCACAATCTAATAGTTCCTTTAAAGTTAACGCTTTTACACACGTATCCGTCATATTATAGATGGCATCATTTTCATAATCATTCATCCATTGTTCGACTTTAAAATCCGGCAATCTCATTCGTAGAATACCTTACTCAAAAAATCTTTTGCACGATCCGACTGAGGATTCGCAAAAAACTCTTCGCTTGTGTTTTCCTCTATAATTTCTCCTTGATCCAAGAAAACAACTCGAGTCCCTACCTTTCTGGCAAAACCCATTTCATGTGTAACAACAACCATCGTCATACCTTGCTTACCTAGATTCTTCATTACTTCAAGCACTTCCTTGATCATTTCTGGATCTAATGCACTCGTAGGTTCATCAAACAACATAATATCTGGATTCATGCATAGTGCTCTTGCAATCGCAACACGCTGTTTTTGCCCACCAGACAAATTATTTGGATACGCATCTTTCTTTTCTAATAATCCAACTTTATCTAAATACTCTAAAGCTGTTTTTTCAGCTTCTTCATCCGTTTTATTCAACACCTCAACTTGTGCTAACTTACAATTTTGTAAAACCGACATATTCGGAAATAAATTGAAGTGTTGAAACACAAATCCCATACGATTTCTTTGCACCCGAAATTTCTTTTCATCATCTGGATTCATCCATTCATCATCCATATAAATTTTTCCTGAATCCACATGCTCCAATCCATGAATACAACGTAATAATGTACTTTTACCTGAACCACTTGGACCAATCAACGAGATAATATCCCCCTTATTGACTTCTAAGCTTACATTTTTTAGGGCACGTGTTTTATTAAATTGTTTTGAAACATTCTCTACTCTAATCACTTACAGCCAACCTCTTTTCCACTTTATTTCCAATACAAGAGACAATACATGTCATAATCAAATAGAATATTGCCGCAAGCATATATGGCGACATTACATCATAATATTCAGCACCAATGACTTGTGCTCCTTTTAAAAGTTCCACGGCACCGATACAACTAATCAAAGAACTATCTTTGATCAATGTGATAAACTCACTAATCAATGGTGGTACTACAAGCTTAAACGCTTGGGGTAAAATGACAAGTTTCATTGTTTTCCAATTGGATAATCCTAATGTTTCACAAGCTTCCCATTGACCTTTATCTACTCCATTAATGCCTGAACGCAAAAGTTCAGTTTGATAAGCGCCGGAGTTAATACTTAACGCAATCATACCAATCACAATTGGATTGATTCTTAATACATGACCTGTAAAAGCTGTATAGATAGATGGAATAACTGAGAAGATAATTAAAATCTGTAGAAGCAAAGGTGTTCCACGAATGATTGTGACATACACAAATGATATGGCCCTAGGCACCTTATGTTTGCTTCTTCTTCCACTTGCTCCTAAAATGCCAAGCACTAAACCAATTAAAAGGGAAAGCGCTGCAATCGCAACCGACAACAGCGCACCCTTTGCCAAATAGAGTATATTCTCTAATGTAAATACCTGATCAATCGCAACAAACATACACTTTCCTCACTTTTCCTTTACTTTGTTTCTGATGGAGATAAACCATATTTTTTGCACAACTTAGCATAATCATCGCTAGCCAAGAATTTTTTAATACATGTATTCATCTTGTCAATCACATCTGTATTTCCTTTTTTCGCAATAATATAGTTTTGTTCATCCATTAAAGATTCATCTAACATTTTAAATTCGCCACTCTTCACATAGTTTTTAGCTACACCCAAATCAACGATTGCTGCATCATATTGATTTGCACTTAATGCATTCATAATGTCTTGCACATTCTTTAATCCAGTTACTTTAGCATCCTTAACTTCTTTTGCAGCCATCTCATACAGCTACGTACGTCTGAGCATCGATCGATGTACAGCTACGTACGTCTGAGCATCGATCGATGTACAGCTACGTACGTCTGAGCATCGATCGATGTACAGCTACGTACGTCTGAGCATCGATCGAT
>ENA-OQCN01000281-OQCN01000281.1-human-gut-metagenome-genome-assembly--contig:-NODE-281-length-27030-cov-2.913355_pt1 | contig 27030 bp, 37 predicted proteins | sample MGYA00242497_ERZ504576 | MGnify/ENA primary metagenome ERZ504576 (study PRJEB26092, sample SAMD00036296) | human gut metagenome | host: Homo sapiens | study: EMG produced TPA metagenomics assembly of...
GGAGTTTTTAGAAGAACAGGTGGAAAAATTTAAGTAAAAAATATGAAAAAGCTGCCCTGCAGGTGGAAACACAGCGGGGCGTTTTTTATTCTCCATGTATATGGTTTACGAAGTGCAGTATTTTGTGATAAAGTATATAGGTACATCTTTGGGAAAGGAAAACGGACGTGGTAAGACGAAGAAAAAGTGGTTTAAACTTTGGAAGACGGAAGAAGAAAATCAATTTTGCAGTGGTAAAAGAGGTTTTGTCGTGGACAGTAGAAATAGCACTCACGTTACTCATTGCGTTTACGTTTGTTTATTTTATCGGACTTAGAACCAGTGTGGTAGGACAATCGATGTCTAAGACATTAAATGGCGGAGATCAGATTTTAGTAAACCGTTTTGTTTATAAAGTGACAGATCCGAAAACGAATGATATTGTCGTATTTTTGCCAAATGGAAATGAAAAATCCCATTATTATGTAAAGCGTGTCATAGGTGTTCCGGGAGATACCGTACAGATCAAAAATGGAACGGTATATGTCAACGGAAAAGCGTTTGATGAGGAGACGGATGTGATCCATTGAGGATGCGGGACTGGCAGCGGAGGAGATCACACTTGGAGCAGATGAATATTTTGTTTTAGGAGATAACCGCAATAACAGTGAGGACAGCCGTTATGCAAATATCGGAAATATCAAAAAAGATTATATTATAGGAAAAGCCTGGTTTCGGATTGCACCGTTTTCGGAAATTGGATTTCTGTAAAAAGATACAGATGTTAAAAAAATATTGATAGAAATGGAGAAAAATATGCAATTTCAATGGTACCCTGGACATATGACGAAAGCAAAACGTCAGATGCAGGAAGATATAAAACTGATCGATTTAGTGATTGAACTGGTGGATGCAAGAATACCACTTGCAAGCCGTAACCCGGATATTGATGAACTTGGGAAAAATAAGGCAAGATTGATCCTGATGAATAAATCGGATCTGTCGGATGCGGGAAGAAACCGTGAGTGGTCGGATTTTTTCCGTGAAAAAGGTTATTATGTTGTATGTCTGGATGCAAGGAGTAAGGCAGGAATGAAAGATGTCACAAATGTTGTGATGGAGGCCTGTAAGGAAAAAATTGAGCGTGACCGGAAAAGAGGAATCAAAAATCGTCCGGTGCGTGCAATGGTTGTAGGTATTCCGAATGTCGGCAAATCAACATTTATCAATTCCTATGCTGGAAAGGCATGTGCGAAGACTGGAAATAAACCGGGTGTGACTAAAGGAAAACAGTGATCCGGCTCAATAAGAATGTGGAACTGTTAGATACACCTGGAATCCTCTGGCCAAAATTTGAAGATCAGAGAGTTGGTCTTTATTTAGCTCTGATCGGTGCAATCAAGGATGAGATCTTAAACATTGATGAATTATCATTAGAGTTGATCAAAATACTGTTAAGCGATTATCCGACCGTACTAAAGGAACGTTACGGTGTGGAGGAGAACGCAGAGCCGCCGGTGATCTTAGGACAGATCGCAGAAAACAGAAAGTGTATCTCAAAGGGCGGAGAGTTAGATTACAGCAAGGCGGCAGCACTTCTGATCGACGAATTCCGGAGTGGAAAACTGGGACAGATCACACTGGAACGTCCGAAGATACAGGATGGCAGTGCAGAATGAGACAGACAGAGATCAGGGCAGTGTTTGAAATCATTCTGTATTTTGCACTTGTGGCGTGTATCACTTTTTGATCATTCATTTTGTAGGGCAGCGTACGGTTGTAAACGGTGTTTCCATGCAGCCGACACTTTCTGATGGAGATAATCTGATCGTGGATAAACTGTCCTATCGTTTTCATGATCCGGACAGGTTTGATATCATTGTGTTTCCTCAGGAAGATGGCAGATATTTTATCAAGCGGATCATCGGATTGCCCGGAGAAAATGTGCGGATCGATGAGGACGGATTTATCTATATCAATGGCGAAAATCTGCAGGAATCATATGGAAAAGAAGTGATGCGGGATCCGGGACTGGCAAAAGACGGGATACAGCTTGGAGCAGATGAATATTTTGTGCTGGGAGATAACCGGAACGACAGCATGGACAGCCGTATGGCGGAAGTGGGACCGATTGTGGGAGAAAGGATCATAGGACGTGCGTGGCTTCGCATCTATCCGTTTGATCAGATCGGTTTTTTAAAACACGGCTCATGACAATAGATTTGCCTGCGGAAGGTGTAGTCTATTGTAAAAAATACAGACAGCAGAAATGGAAGTGTCAGAGATGGAAGAACGAAAAATAGGACAGATCAAAGAGGAATTAAAGGCGGCAACGGAAGCAATGCTGCCTTCTTTTATTATGGCATATGAGTCAGATGAGAGAAGTGGTGTCATAAAACTTGTAGAGCAGGCAAAAAAAAGACTGCAGAAATTAGAGGAAGAACGAAAAAGAATCTGGAAACTGCAGGAATACGAACGAAAATATGGTCAGTACACCTATATCTGTGGGATTGATGAAGTGGGAAGAGGACCGCTTGCCGGTCCTGTTGTTGCCGGGGCAGTGATCCTGCCGAAAGACTGTGATATTCTTTATATCAATGATTCTAAGAAACTTACGGCAGTAAAGCGGGAGGAACTCTATGATGAAATCATGGAGAAGGCGGTTGCAGCAGGGATCGGAATGGTATCCCCGCAGCGGATCGATGAGATCAATATTCTGCAGGCAACCTATGAAGCGATGCGCGAGGCTATAAGCAAATTAGAACCGGCACCCGATATATTATTAAATGATGCGGTGACGATACCGGAAGTTACCATTCCACAGGTACCGATCATCAAAGGTGATGCAAAAAGTATTTCAATTGGTGCAGCGAGCATTATCGCAAAGGTGACAAGGGACAGCTGATGGTAGAATATGATCAGATCCTGCCGGAATACGGGTTTGCGTCAAATAAAGGGTATGGTTCGGCAGAGCATATTGCGGCATTGAAGAAATATGGTCCTTCCCCGATCCACCGCAGAAGTTTTATCCATAATTTTATAGAGGAATAAAGTGTCAGACTTTTTGGAATGAGGGTTTGTTATGCAGATCAGAGATATGTTGGGGCAGTACAGCCAGAATGTCAAAAATGGAACAGAGGAGCTTATGAGTGCGCAGGGAACGCAGAAACTTGTGTCGTCCATGCAGGAATTAGAACCGGGAAGCACGTTTGAGGGAACGGTTAACAGTGTCAAAAACGGTAAGGTTGTCTTAGCACTTGGAAACGGGCAGACGATCACGGCGAGGCTGGATGGAAAAGTGTCCATTCAGCCGGGTGAATCCATGTTTTTCAGGTTCGTTCGAATGACGGGACGACGATCGCACTCCGTCCCTATGTCCAGGCGGGCAATATCAATAATCCGATTTTGTTAAATGCGCTGACTGCGGCTGGAGTTCCGGCAACAGAGCGGAATATCACAATGGTGGATTCCATGATGAAAGAGCAGATGTCGATCAGCAGACAGAGCATCCTTGACATGGGCAGAGTCGTTGGAAGCAATCCGAATGTCAATGTAAATACAGCCGTCCTTATGACAAAGATCGGATTGCCGGTCAGTGCGGAAATGGCATCACAGTTTGAAAATTATATGGTGGATCAGCATGCGATCGTGGATGAGATGGATCTTGCAATGAACCAGCTTGGACGTCTTTTAGGAGATGCAGATTTAGGAGAAGAACAGTCCTTTGAATTATATGGAAAGGTTTTAGACATTTTAAACGGAGAGGGAGAAACGTCGGCACAGACGACGGACGGATTGCAGCAGAACGATACAGGAACGATGGTAAATGCCGGTGAGAATATAGAGACGGAAGCGGCAGTGCAGCAGAGCAAAGATGGTGCTGCTGCAGAAGGTGTGCAGAAACAGGTACAGCAGCAGAATACGAAAGACCTGATTTCAATGGGAGCAGCCGGGCAGGAACAGAGTGCCGGTGTGGCAGAAAACACAGAAAATATTGTGGGGGAGCAGACAGCGGGAAATGCAGCGCAGAGTATGCAGACAGGCATAGATGCAGCGGACGTTTTGAAAAATACACAGGCGGATACGGCAGCAGATTTCAAAAATGTGCAGGGACAGACGGACACCTTAGAGCAGATCTTAGACCAGAACGGTCTGGATCATTTAAAACGTTTATTGCAGAATATACCGACGCTCACCGGAAATACAGATCTTTTTGAAGTGCAGGAAGAGGAAGATGTATTTGTGGACACAATGTCTGGGGACGATGCAGGTAAGAAGGCATTTGAACTTGCACAGGCAGAACCGGAAGTGACATTAAAGCAGTCCATGACGGCGGAAGATTTCCTGAATACGCTTCGTGATGCGTTAAAACAGAATCAGGAGTATGGATTTGCCGGAATGACAAAGCTGTTTGGAAGTAAGGAATTTGCTGCAATCTTAAAGAACTGTGCCGAAAAACAGTGGCTGCTTGAACCGGAACAGCTGAGAGAAGCATCAAAAGTAAGCGACCTTTATGAGCGGCTGGATCACCAGATGAAACAGATGGAAAATGTGATGAAAGCTGCCGGAGTCACACAGAATTCCTTTGTACAGACGGCAGCAGATATCCGCAGTAATGTAGAATTTATGAATCAGATTAACCAGGTCTACACATATGTACAGCTTCCGCTCAAATTGTCAGGGCAGAATGCATCGGGAGATCTGTATGTATACACAAACAAAAAGAATCTGAATGATCCGGAAGCGGAACTGACTGCATTTTTACATTTGGATCTTGACAACTTAGGTTCCACGGATGTTTCCATACGCATGAAAGATAAAAATGTAAAGACGAATTTTTACATTGCGGATGACGCGTCCTATGACCTGATCGAAAAACATCTTCCGGTGTTGGAAAAACGGCTGGCACAGAAGGGGTACCGATGCAGCATTACGATGTCAAAAGAAGAAAAAAAGGTTGAATTTGTGGAAGATTTCCTGCAGCGGGACATGCCACAGGCAGGAACGCTTCACAGATATTCGTTTGATGTGCGTGCATAGACAGCGCAGGAGGCAGATATGTGGTTTGATGGAAAAAACAAAGAACAGGAGAAAAAACAAAAAACTGCAGTAGCGGTGGCATATGAGCCGGGGGATGCAGCACCAAAGATTTTAGCAGCGGGAAAAGGCGAGGTCGCAGAGCGTATCATTGAAAAGGCAAAAGAAAATGATGTACCGTTTTATCAGGACAATAAGTTAGCCGAAACACTCTCAAAACTGCAGATCGGGGATACGATACCGCCGGAGCTCTATGATGTTGTGGCAGAGATTCTGGTGTTTGTGGATGATATGGATAAAATGAAAGCTAAATTAAGCAGGGCAGGGTTACTTTGATCAGATCTTGTTTTTGATGCACTGGAAATGTAAAATAAAATAGTATAAAAACGGGGGAGAAAGTACGGAGAAAGTAAACAGGCGTGCAGTGGGGACTGCATATGAAAAGATGGCAGGTGAATATTTAAAAACACAAGGATATGAGATCCTGCAATATAATTTCCGCTGCCGTATGGGCGAGATCGACATCATTGCAAAAGATCACGGATACCTTGTGTTTATAGAGGTAAAATACCGCAGAGACAAAAGCTGCGGACATCCGGCGGAGGCAGTGACACCAAGAAAGCAGCGTACGATCAGCAAAGTTGCATCGTATTATCTGCTGACCCATGGATGCGGGATGGATACGCCGTGCCGTTTTGATGTTGCGGCGGTGTCCGGTGACGGGGTGGAACTCATAAAGAATGCGTTTGAGTATCAGGGGTATCTTTAGAAAAAAACAGGAAGGGCAACAGTGTGAATCTAAAAAAGAAAAATAATGACATTGTGTTAGAAGAAGTATGGTGTGAAAATGGAGCGGGCAGCACATTACCGCTCCTTAAATATCCACTGCTTGAGCAGACGGGCATCGTAGAACATTGTTTTACCACACGGATTGGTGGTGTGAGTAAAGGGATTTATGAATCCCTGAATTTAAGTTTTACGCGCGGGGATGAGGATGCAGCCGTAAGAGAAAATTTCAGGCGGCTCGCCGGCGCAATGGAAACAGATGTTTCAAAGTTTGTGTTTACCGATCAGACACACACGACAAATGTGCGCAGGGTGACGGCGGAGGATGCCGGAAAAGGGATTGTAAAAGAGAGGGATTATACGGATATTGACGGACTGATCACAAACGAACCGGGACTTGTACTCTCGACGTTTTATGCAGACTGCGTGCCGTTATACTTTGTGGATCCGGTGCACCGTGCGATTGGCATGAGCATTCCGGCTGGAAGGGAACGGTCGGAAAAATGGGAGCGGCCACGATCACAGCGATGAAACGTGAATTTGGCACGGAGGCGAAAGATTTAGTCTGTGCCATCGGTCCGTCCATCTGCCAGGACTGCTATGAGGTCAGTGAGGATGTCGCAGATGCTTTTAAAGAGGCGTTCTCGGGGCATGCAGATGAGATCTTGCTCGATAAGAAAAATGGCAAGTACCAGCTTGATCTCTGGAGGGCGAACGAGATCGTCCTGACAGAAGCAGGAGTTTTAAAAGAAAAGATCGCAGTCACGAACATCTGCACCTGCTGTAACCCGGATCTTCTGTTTTCCCACCGTGCAAGCCATGGAAAACGCGGAAATCTTGGCGCGTTTATTTATCTGAGAAACGCATAAATACAATGAACGCAAACAGTCATTGGAATATAAAATAAAAAAGAGGAAAAGAAAAAATGGAAAAGAAAAATTATATTGATTATATCGTGGAAGAGACAAAAAAGATCCTTGCGATCGACAGTCCGTCCGGCTACACCAAAGAGGTGGCAGAGTATGTCTTAGGCGAATACCGTGCATTGGGATATGAGCCAAAACTTACCGTAAAGGGCCGGCGTCCTTGTCGCATTGGGCGGCAAAAATAAAGAGGATGCCGTGATGTTAGAGGCACATATTGACACCTTAGGTGCGATCGTAACGGAGATCAAGTCAAACGGAAGATTAAAGGTATCTCCGATCGGTGGTATGAATGCCAATAATGCAGAGGCGGAAAACTGCCGTGTGGCAACCAGATTTTCCGGTACATTTGAGGGAACCTGCCAGCTTTCAAACGCTTCCGTCCATGTGAACGGGGATTACAGTGATACCAAGCGAAGCTGGGATGAGATGGAGATCGTGCTTGATGAAAAAGCAGATTCCAGGGAAGAAACAGAAAAACTTGGCATTATGGCAGGGGATTTTGTATGTTTTGATCCGCGCACCACAGTGACAAAGACCGGTTATATCAAGAGCCGTTTCTTAGATGATAAATTAAGTGTCGGCATTTTACTTGGATATGCAAAATATTTAAAAGAAGAAAATATCACAACGGAGCGTATGGTATACCAGCATATCACAGTTTACGAGGAAGTCGGACACGGCGGTGCGGCATCTATCCCGGAGGGAGTGACAGAGGTGATCTCCGTGGATATGGGATGCGTGGGAGACGGACTTTCCTGCAAAGAAACACAGGTTTCCATCTGCGCAAAAGACAGCAGGGGACCTTACAATTATGATGTAGTCACAGGTCTGATCAAAGCTGCAAAAGACAACGATCTTGATTTTGCCGTGGACGTTTATCCATACTACGGTTCAGATGCGGATGTGGCACTGACGGCAGGTTATGATGTGCGCCACGGTCTGATTGGCGCAGGAGTGTATGCCTCCCACGGATACGAGAGAAGCCATAAGGACGGCGTGAAAAATACATTTGGGTTACTGCGCGCTTACTTGGGTTAAAGAATCGGGCGTACATTTTTACAGGAACTTTGAGCAGGCTTCATAAAATCTTCATAATATCATAGGATTATCTTTATTGTATCAGCAGATACCCCATGTTATAGTGACCGTATGATAGAAAATAGTACGGTTAGTACAGACAGGGGGTATCTGATTGATACAGTTAAATTATCGTGATTCCAAACCGATCTACGAACAGATCAAGGATGGACTCAGAAAACTTGTAATATCAAATTCTCTTTCTGCGGATGAAAAACTGCCATCGGTCCGGGAACTTGCGGCGAAGCTTGCAATCAACCCGAACACGATCCAGAAAGCATACCGGGATTTGGAAAGTGAAGGCTATATTTATACGGTCACTGGAAAAGGAACTTTTGTTGCAGAGCGAAAAGAAGTTTATGATGCGAGGGCGAAAGAGTTACTGACAGAATTTGATGAGATCGTGGAAGAATTATTCTTTTTGTCTGTAAAGGAAAAGGAATTGGTCGAACGTATGGATAATCTGGCAGAAGGGAAGGTGGACCAATGATACAGGTAAATCATCTGGAAAAGTCTTTTGAGGGATTTTATGCATTGAAAGGCGTGGACATGCATGTGGAAAAAGGTGCGATCTATGGACTGGTCGGACCGAACGGAGCAGGAAAATCGACACTGATCCGCCATATTACAGGGGTGTATAAACCGGATGCAGGAGAAGTCCTCATTGCAGGGGAACCGGTGTATGAGAATAAAAAAGTAAAAGCGAAATTTTCTTATATCCCGGATGAAATATTTTATTTTATGCAGGCAGACACGATGGAAATGAAGCGTTTTTATCAGGGGATTTATCCCACATTTGATGAAAAACTTTTTTACCGTCTTCAGGAGTTCTTTCCGAATATTGACGTAAAAAGAAGTATTCGCCGTCTGTCAAAAGGTATGCAGAAACAGGTTGCTTTCTGGCTTGCAATTTGTGCAAAGCCGGAACTGATGATCTTAGATGAGCCGGTAGACGGTCTTGATCCGGTTATGCGCAGACAGATCTGGAGCATCATCATGTCGGAAGTTGCGGAAAATCAGATGACAGTTCTGGTATCCTCCCATAATTTAAGAGAGCTGGAGGATGTCTGTGATCATGTCGGCATTATGCATCAGGGAACGATCATGATCGAGCGGTCTTTAAGCGATCTGCAGGGCAGCGTATCAAAAATCCAGGTTGCATGCCAGAATGGTGTGCCGAAGCTGCCGGAAGAATTTGAAGTCCTTCATATGTCCAATACGGGACGTGTATACACGCTGATCGTAAAAGGAGATCCGGAAGATGCCAAAAAAGCTTTAGCGTCAGCAAATCCGGCAATCGTGGATGTCCTTCCACTGACATTGGAAGAAATCTTTATCTATGAAATGGGAGGTGCTGATTATGAAGTCAAAGACATCCTCTTTTAATACAACGATATTTAAAAAGAATCTTACACATTACTGGCCGATCTGGATCGTATACCTGTGCTATCTGATCGTGGTAGTGACGCTCAGTATCTGGCTTTATGCAAATAATGAGAGTAATTATATCGGAAACGTGCCCCTTACACAGAAACAATATTATGTGATTGGGTCGGCGTTAGCAGGTGCGGGATCGGTAATACCGGTTTTTATTGCAGCGGCAGCGGCAGCACTTGCAGTGTTTTCTTATTTATATAATCCCAGAAATGCCAATATGATACACTCCCTGCCGTTAGACAGGCGGGAACTTTATATCACCAATTATGTTTCCGGTTTTGTTTTTCTGTTTGTCCCGGAACTGATTGCATTTATTGCCGGTGTACTGGTCTGCCTGGCAAACCAGATTACCTGTATCCAGTATCTGTTTTACTGTTTTTATACATGGCAGGCGTATCTTTTTTTCGCATATGCGCTTGCGGTATTTGTGGCTATGCTGACGGGAAATATTTTTGCCATGCCGTTTTATTATCTGGCAGTCAATTATCTATGGATCGGCTGTATGAAGATGGTGCAGAATATATCAAGTCTGATCTGTTACGGTGTATCAGATACATGGACTTCGAGTCAGACCAGTAGATTGTCACCGCTTGATTATCTGATCCGTAATCTGGTTATGGGAGTAAAATACGATAAGGACTATGTGCAGGCAGTCGGAGTTACGATCAGTGGCGGAAAAACAGTTGCAGTTTATGCTGTGGCAGCAGTTGTGATCACGGTTTTTGCGTACTTTTTATATAAAAATCGTAAAATCGAAACAACCGGAGACGTAGTCAGTATTGCAGCTTTAAGACCGGTATTCCGCTGGATATCCGGTATCTGTGGCGGCGGACTGATCGCACTTGCCGTATCTGCTCTGGTACTTGAATATATCAAAGTGAATGAATTTATCAGCCTTATGATTTTTATGGTCATTTTTGGAAGCATCTGTTTTTTTGCGGCAGAAATGGTTTTGCAGAAGAATTTCCGTGTACTGTGCAAAAAAAGAATTGCAGAGTGGGCTGGTTTTGTGGCGGTTGTGCTGATATTACTGACCTGTTTCCGCGTGGATGTCTTTGGCATTGAGCGCAAGATCCCGGATGCATCTGAGATTGAAGCTGCATTTGTGAATATGGATTATCCGGTCTGTGTTTCAAAAGAGCAGATCCCGGAAGTACTGGAATTACAGAAACAGTGTATTGACAGCAAAGATGAATATTTATCTGTCTATAAAAAGGGAAAAAATTATTATTATACATCGTTCCGGTATTACATGAAGGATGGCTCTGTGTTTGAGCGGAGATATCCGGTTTCCGTTACGGAGAAGGCATTAAAAGACAAAAATTCAGTTGCATTTAAACTGACTGCCCTGGAGACAGATCCGGATAACATGATGAAACAGGTTCTTGGAAACGGATATAAAGAGAATGATTATTATTCCGGATATTTAACTGTCTATAAGGAAGATGGTGAATCGGATGTATATACATTTTCCAGACAGGAAAGCGCTGTTCTGCGGGACGCTGTTGAACAGGATGTGAGAGAGGGCAATTTTGATTATTACCAGCTTCCGGCGGTTTATAAGGATGGACAGGACGAGATGTATACCAATTCATTTTCGATTTCTTATTATGGAAAAGGAAATGATTACCAGACCTGGGATTACTATTATAATTATTATGATTACCGGAATGCGCGAAATGATAATGTTGCGCCTGGCGATGCATCCGGAAACAGTTATATCCAGTTTGGACCGAAGTGTGAAAATACGGTAAAGGCATTGGAAAAGATGGGTGTGCTCAGTGACACCTGGCATCTGTATAATTATGATGAGCTTGATGAGATCCAGAAAAAGACAGGTGTGACAGAATAAATAAAAAAATTCGTGAAATGTTCTGTAAAAGCCCGCAATGGAAAATATCTTTACAAGAACCACAGGATATTGTAAAATCAAAATAATGTTCAGAGCGTAGTATCAGCCGCTCATGAAGTGAATGAGATTTGAGAATAAAAGGAGTACAGGAAATTATGAGTAAACCCGTAGTGGCGATCGTGGGTCGTCCGAATGTTGGAAAATCGACGTTGTTTAATGTGCTTGCAGGCGAGCGGATTTCCATCGTAAAGGATACGCCGGGCGTGACCAGAGACAGGATCTATGCGGATGTGACCTGGCTGGATTATCATTTTACCATGATCGATACCGGTGGTATTGAACCGGACAGTAAAGATATCATTTTATCCCAGATGCGTGAGCAGGCGGAGATTGCGATCGCAACTGCGGATGTGATCATTTTTTTGACAGACGTGAGACAGGGACTGCAGGATTCGGATTCTAAGGTGGCAGATATGCTGCGCCGTTCCGGAAAGCCGGTTGTTTTAGTTGTCAACAAAGTGGACAGTTTTGAAAAATTTATGCCGGATGTGTATGAGTTTTATAATCTGGGTATCGGGGATCCGTATCCGATTTCTGCATCCTCCATGTTAGGACTTGGAGATATGCTTGACGAGGTGGTAAAGAATTTCCCGGAATACAACAAAGATGAGGCGGAAGATGAGAGACCGAAGGTTGCGATCATCGGAAAACCAAATGTTGGAAAGTCATCCCTGATCAATAAACTTGCACAGGAGGACCGCGTGATCGTGTCCGATATTGCAGGTACGACCCGTGATGCAATCGATACGGATATCCGGTACAACGGAAAGGAATATGTGTTTATCGATACAGCAGACTGCGCCGTAAGAATAAGATCAAGGAAGAAATCGAGCGTTATAGTATCATCCGTGCCGTGACGGCAGTGGAGCGCGCCGATGTGTGTATCATTGTGATCGATGCGACCGAGGGTGTGACCGAACAGGATGCAAAAATCGCAGGAATCGCTCATGAGCGTGGAAAGGGTATCATCATTGCAGTCAATAAATGGGATGCCATTGAAAAAGATGATAAGACAATCTACCGCCATACGGAGAAAATCCGTCAGATTTTAAGCTTTATGCCATATGCAGAAATTTTATTTATCTCTGCAAAATCAGGACAGCGTTTAAACAAACTGTTTGACATGATCGACCTTGTCATTGAGAATAACAGCATGCGTGTTGCAACCGGTGTCTTAAATGAGATCGTTGCGGAGGCAGTAGCAATGCAGCAGCCGCCTTCAGACAAAGGAAAACGTCTGAAAATCTACTATACCACACAGGTTGCGGTAAAGCCGCCAACGTTTGTTATTTTTGTCAACGACAAAGAATTGATGCATTTTTCTTATACCCGTTATCTGGAAAACCGTATCCGTGATACATTTGGATTCCGTGGAACGGCGTTAAAATTTATCATTCGTGAGAGGAAGGAAGAACAGTAATGCTTGGGGCAAGAGTCATAGCAGTGGCAGTGGGGTATTGTTTTGGGTTATTCCAGACAGGATATATTTATGGAGAAAAGCACGGCGTGGATATCAGAACACAGGGCAGCGGCAATGCGGGAACGACAAATACGCTGCGCGTGTTAGGCTGGAAGGCTGGATTAATCACTTTTCTGGGTGATCTGTTTAAAGCGATTTTTGCAGTGCTTCTGATCCGTTTCATTTTTATCGGAAAATATCCGGATGCGGTCAAGATCTTAGAACTTTACGCAGGGTTCGGAGCAGTTTTGGGACACAACTTCCCATTTTATCTGAAATTTAAGGGTGGAAAAGGGATTGCATGTACGTCCGGTATGATCCTTGCAGTGTGTCCGCTTGCAGCGCCAATCTGCCTGATACTGTTTATTGGATCAATCGCGATTACAAGATATGTATCGTTAGGTTCTATCCTTGTTGTGACAAGTTATCTGATCCAGGTACTGATATTTGGCCACATGGGATATCTTCATGTGGATACGGCATATCTGCCGGAATTTTACATTGTCAGTGCATGTTTTACAGCGATGGCATTATGGAGACACAAAGCCAATATTAAGCGTCTGCTTACTGGAACAGAAAACAAATTTGGAATGAAAAAGAATCAGGAGGAATGACAGAATGGCAAAGACAGCCGTTATTGGTGCAGGAAGCTGGGGTACGGCACTTTCTCTGGTATTACATACAAATGGAAACGATGTGACAGTCTGGTCGATCGTGGAGCAGGAAGTACAGATGCTCCGTGAAAAACACGAGCATGTGGATAAACTTCCGGGAGTGAAATTACCGGAAGATATTACATTTACCACAGATTTAAAAGAGGCGATCGAAGGAAAAGATTATCTGATCCTTGCGGTGCCGTCTGTTTTTACGAGAAGCACGGCAAAATCTATGGCACCTTTTGTAAAAAAGGGACAGGTAATCGTCTGTGTGGCAAAAGGTATTGAGGAAAATACCTGATGACACTTTCTGATATCGTAGAGCAGGAAATTCCTGCTGCTGACGTGGCAGTGATGTGCGGACCGAGCCATGCAGAGGAAGTTGGAATCGGACTCCCGACCACAGTCGTTGCGGGTGCAAGAAAGAAGTCTGTGGCTGAGGGTGTGCAGGATATTTTCATGAATGAAGTATTCCGTGTATACACAAGTCCGGACGTCCTTGGAATGGAACTTGGCGGATCTTTAAAAAATGTGATCGCACTTGCAGCAGGTATGGCGGACGGACTTGGATACGGAGATAATACCAAGGCAGCGTTGATCACACGCGGTATATCTGAAATCAGCAGACTTGCAATTAAGATGGGTGCAAATGCAGAAACATTGAGCGGTCTGACTGGTATTGGTGATCTGATCGTAACCTGCGAGAGCAAACATTCCAGAAACCGCAAAGCCGGCATGCTGATGGGACAGGGATATACGATGAAGCAGGCGATGGATGAGGTAAAGATGGTCGTTGAGGGTGTTTACTCTGCAAAAGCAGCAATCGCGCTTGCAAGAAAGTATGAAGTGGCTATGCCGATCATCGAGGAGATCAATCACGTTCTGTTTGATGATAAACCGGCAAAAGACGCAGTGCGCGAGCTGATGCTGCGTGACCGCAGAGAAGAACACAGCAGCTTAGAGTGGGAAGAATAGACAGGAGTAAAAATGGAACAGCAGACGATCAGAATTAAATATCATTCAAATGAAATAGAAAAACTTACCTATATTGACGGAAAGAGTGACTGGATCGATCTTCGCTCAGCAGAACACGTTGTATTAAAAAAAGGCGAATTTAAATTGATTAAACTTGGCGTGTCCATGCAGCTTCCGGCAGGATATGAGGCAGTTATTGTACCGAGAAGTTCTACCTACAAGAATTTTGGAATCATTCAGACAAACCACATGGGTGTTGTAGATGAAAGCTACTGCGGAGATGATGATGTGTGGATGATGCCGGCACTTGCAATGCGTGACACGGAGATCAATGTCAATGACCGCATCTGCCAGTTCCGCATCCAGAAACATCAGCCGGTCATCCGTTTTGAGGAGACAGATACACTTGGCAATGAAAACCGCGGCGGTATCGGAAGCACCGGAAGAGCGTAAATTATGATATATATATTTTGTGCCTTATACCATGAGGCAGAACCACTGATTCGTGAATATGGATTGAAGAAAAAGACAGATGAAACTTGTTTTCCTGTCTTTTTTCTGAGGAAGAAAATATTCTTCTTACGGTAACGGGATGCGGAATGAACGCAGCGACGGCGGCCGTGGCGAGAATCTGTACGAAAAGAACTCCACAGCCGGCGGATTTTCTGGTCAATATCGGTACTTGCGCAAAAGTTTCTTACTCAAAAGGATCCGGTCAAACTTGTAGAAATGTATCGGAAAAAGAAACCGCGGCCGGAGATGGTCTACATTCTTCCGACAAGAGAAAAACAGTACAGGAACAGTCAGTAAAGGCAGGAGAAGTGTATCTGTGCAAAAAGATCATGGAGCATGTGACAGGGCGTACATTTTATCCGGATATTTTATACAGACATCCTTTTGAGGAAGCTGAAATTGTGACAGGTGCAATGCTTTATCATACAGAAAACAAAACAGAGTCAATCCCAAAATACGAAACGACCATAAAAAATAGTGTGGCAGACGGTTTTCTTTATGATATGGAGGCCTCTTCCATATATCAGGCAGGAGCATATTTTTTCGGCCCGCATCAGATGTCTTTTTTAAAAGTTTGTGACAGACAAGGGAAATGTGCAGGAATTGTCTGCAGAAATGCTGAAACAGGGCGTTGCGGGCGCAGTTCCCGGAATCCGGAGTTACCTGGATGAACTGAGGAAGATCGACGGGATAAAAAAGCTGCAGAACAAAAAAGCGATGGGGGAAGTATCGGAGCTTGCACAGAAGTTAAGTGTGGATATGCACTGCTCGGCGGTAATGCAGGCCGCAGTAATGCAGTATCTGAAATATGCAGTACTTGCCGAGATTGATTATCAGGGAATCATAGAAGAAATGTATCAGGCGGGGGAGCTGCCCTGTAAAGATAAAAGAGAGGGGAAACGCTGCTTTGAAGAGTTTGGACGAAAATTATTATAATCCGTTTTTTTCTCATATTTATGTGGAAGAAGAAATAGCAGAACATCCGCGGGTAAAGCAAATCTTAGCGTGTTTTATGAAAGCAGAGATTGTGTATATCAGACATTACAAAGATGTATTCTGCAGACGCAGACAGGACTATGAAGAACAACATCATGCGCAGAACCTGATCCTGGCAAAAAAGACAGGCAGTCTGATCTATCAGGGGGCACCGGTGTGCCAGAATTTTGGAAATACTTATTTTTATTATACATCCTGTATGATGAACTGCATCTATGACTGTGAATACTGCTATTTAAAAGGAATGTATCCCTCCGCGAATATCGTAATTTTTGTAAATATCGAAGATATTTTTGAAGAACTTCACCGGATGCTTTCAGAACACCCGGTTTATCTGTGTGTGTCCTATGATACAGATCTGCTTGCATTTGAGGCAATGACCGGTTATGTCAGGGAGTGGGAGTATTTTGTTCTGGAAGAAAATAAAAGATCTACATATCCGCTTAAGATCGAAATCCGTACAAAGTCGGCGAATGTAAAGCTTTTTGACAATCTGATACCCGATAAAAATATAATCTATGCGTTTACACTTTCGCCGCAGCAGATCACAAAACAGTATGAGCACAATACGCCATCACTTTTGCAGCGTGTCCGCTGTGTGGCAGATGCGGTAAAAAAAGGATTCCCGGTGCGGCTGTGTTTTGATCCGATGATTTACTGCCCGGACTGGGAAAAAGAGTACCATGAAATGTTAGAACTTGTCACAAAAGAAGTTCCCATGGATCAGATCTTTGATGTCAGTGTCGGCTCTTTCCGTGTATCGCAGGATTATCTGAAAAAAATGCGGAAAAACGAGCCGTATTCTGCAGTAGTGCAGTTCCCATTTCAGAATGACGGCGGGGTTTATCATTATGGAAAAGAGCTGACAGAACAGATGGAGAGATTTCTGATCAGACAGCTTTTAGAGTATGTGCCGGAAGAGAAGATCTTCCGGTGGGAGTCGTGAGAGGAAAACAGCTATGACACAGAAATATACAGCCATCGTAACGGGTGCCTCGTCTGGTATCGGACGCGCTATCAGTGAAAAATTAGGTGTGCTCGGATATGAAGTATTTGGGATCGGGCGCAGATTTGATACGGAAGAGGATAGAGACATTGCCGGAGTACTTCAGTGTGAAAATGATTTGAAAAATGCCATATTTCATCCAATCATCTGTGACCTCACCGATACGGATAAACTGTGCGCTATCGTGAAACAGGTCACATCGGAGCACACGGTAAAAGTCCTTGTCAATAATGCCGGTGCAGCTTACTATGGTCTGCACGAGGAACTGAATCCCAAAAAGATACAGGAAATGGTCCGTGTGAACTTAGAAGCACCGTTGATCTTAACCCAGCAATTATTACGGACGCTGAAAAAAAACGGCGGTTACATTATCAATATTTCATCTGTTACGGCAAAACAGCCGAGTCCGCACGGCTGTGCTTATGCGGCAACCAAAGCAGGACTTGCATCGTTTTCGTCAAGCCTGTTTGATGAGGCAAGAAAATACGGCGTCAAAGTGACGGCGGTTTACCCGGATATGACGGAGACAAATCTGTACCGGAACGCGGACTTTACGGTGGGAGAAGAAAAAGAATCTTATCTTACCCCGGAAGAAGTAGCAGAAGCAGTGGAATATGTGCTGACGCAGCGTGAAGGTATTGTAATCCCGGAACTGGTATTAAGACCGCAGTTTCACCGGATCCGTAAAAAGAAATGATTTCAGCGGAACATAAAATAAACCTTTTATAAAAAAGAGGAACGTCTGTATCCGTCAATCTGTACAGTTTTTGATGGAAAAGCCGTCAGTTTGACGAAAAGATGGAAAAGATGCACAGAGCACTGTGACATCCTACAAGAAAAAACAAAATTCTTTGTGTAGGAGGCATATGGTGCTTTTTGCATCTTTTTTGTATAGTATAGTTATCAAATAACGAAACACAAATATCAGGAGGTATTTAGACCAATGGCAAGTTTATCATTAAAAAACATTTGCAAAGTTTATCCAAACGGTTTTGAGGCTGTTAAGGATTTCAACCTTGAAGTAGAAGATCAGGAGTTCATCATTTTCGTAGGACCATCCGGATGTGGTAAATCTACTACACTTCGTATGATCGCCGGACTTGAGGAGATTTCCTCTGGTGAGTTCTATATCGACGGAAAGCTCATGAACGATGTTGAGCCAAAAGACAGAGATATCGCAATGGTATTCCAGAACTACGCTCTGTATCCTCATATGACCGTTTTCGATAACATGGCATTCGGATTAAAATTAAGAAAAGTTCCTAAGGATGAAATCAAGAGAAAAGTTGAAGAAGCAGCTAAGATTCTTGACCTTGAGAAATTATTAGACCGTAAACCAAAGGCTTTATCCGGTGGACAGAGACAGCGTGTTGCTATGGGACGTGCCATCGTTCGTAATCCTAAGGTATTCCTTATGATGAGCCGTTATCCAACCTGGATGCAAAACTTCGTGTACAGATGCGTTCTGAGATCGCTTCTTTACATAACAGATTAAAAGCAACTATCATCTATGTAACACATGATCAGACCGAGGCTATGACACTTGGTACCAGAATCGTTGTATTAAAAGATGGTGTTATCATGCAGGTTGATTCTCCGCAGAAATTATACAATGAGCCGAACAACTTATTCGTTGCAGGATTCATTGGTTCTCCGCAGATGAACTTCATCGATACAAAATGTAAAGTTGAGGGAGACAAAGTTTCTCTTACATTCGATAACACAACAATCGTATTACCACCAGCAAAAGCAAAGAAACTTGCAGATGCAGGATGCAACGGAAAGACAGTTGTTATGGGTATCAGACCAGAGGATATCGGAGATTCCGAGATTGAGATCGAAGCACACCAAGATTGCGCATTCGAGGCTGATGTAACAGGATACGAGTTATTAGGTTCTGAGGTATTATTATACTTCAAAGTAGCAGGCACAAGCATGACTGCAAAAGTTGATTCCAGAACAACAGCACGTATGGGAGATCACATCAAACTTGCTATTGATCCTGAGAAGATTCATGTTTTCGACAAAGAAACAGAATTGACAATTACCAACTAATTCGGTAAAATTAAACAGAACATCATTTAAAATAAAACTGGGTACAGTGATGTACCAGTTTTGTTCGTCAGTAAGGATGAAATTATAGATCGGATGATGGGTGGAACTAGACGAAGGGGAGATATCGGAAAGGAAATAGATTATGATTTCAAACCATAAAATACAGACAGCACTTGATGAGATAAAGGATATATCGAGAATTGATCTTGCACTTTACACGGAAAAAGGAAAGCCGGTTGCAGCAACATTTGAGCCGGAGGGAGATTTAGAAGGTGCAATCACATCTTTTGCAGATTCCATGGCTGAGAGCCAGATGCTCTCAGGATATCATTTTTTTAAGGTGATCGCTGATGGAGAGATAGAATATATTCTGCTGACCAAATCACAGGCAGAGGATGCTTATATGGTGGGACGCCTTGCAGTCTGCCAGATCAGAAACCTTGCGGCTGCCTATATGGAGCAGTTTGACCGCAACAATTTCATGCAGAATATCCTGCTTGGAAATATGTTGGTCGTAGATATGTACAATAAGGCGCAGAAACTTCATATCGAGCAGGCGGAGCGTGTGGTTTATGTGATCGATTTAGAAGATAAGAAAGATTCCACCGCAGTGGAGCTTGTGAAAAATCTCTTTGCAACCAAGATGCGTGATTATGTGACAGAAGTGGACGAGCAGAGCATCGTCCTGATCAAGGATGTTCGCGACGTGAAGAATGAAGATGAATTACAGAAGTTAGCCGATATGATTGTGGACAATATGCATACCGAGGCAATGGTGCGCGTGAGGGTCGGCTACGGCAATCAGGTGAATAATCTGCCGGATATTGCAAAATCCTATCAGGAGGCAAAAATGGCTCTTGAGGTTGGAAAGATTTTTTATGCGGAAAAAGAAACGATCGCATACCGGTATCTTGGCATCGGACGTCTGATTTACCAGCTTCCGATGAGCCTTTGCGAGATGTTTATTCATGAGGTGTTTGGGGATGAGATCCCGGATATTTTTAATGAAGAGATAACGACAACGATTCAGAAGTTTTTTGAAAACAATCTGAACATTTCAGAGACAGCCAGACAGCTTTATGTGCACAGAAATACTTTAGTGTACCGTCTGGAGCGATTAGAGAAAATCATTGGACTTGATATCCGTAAATTTGACGATGCGATGACGTTTAAACTTGCACTGATGGTTATTTCTCATATGCGGTATGCGAGACGTCAGGATACGGATCAGAGATAGCAATTCAGTATAAAAGTAATAGATTTAGCAGGAAAGGGAAAAAAGAAATGGCAAAGACAGGCGGCTATGACGAGAGCAGTATTTCCGTTCTCGAAGGGCTTGAGGCGGTAAGAAAAAGACCGGGAATGTATATCGGCAGTGTTTCGCGCAAAGGATTGAATCACCTGATCTACGAGATTGTGGACAATGCGGTGGATGAGCATCTTGCGGGAGCCTGTGATACGATCCGTGTAACATTAGAAGCGGATGGATCCTGTACCGTGGAGGATAACGGACGCGGCGTTCCGGTCGGCATGCACGCAAAGGGAGTTTCAGCTGCGCGTATTGTATACACGACGCTGCATGCAGGAGGAAAGTTTGACGATTCCGCTTATAAGACCAGTGGAGGACTGCATGGAGTAGGTTCGTCTGTTGTAAATGCATTGTCGACACATATGGATGTATGGATCAGCAGGGATGGTTACATTCATCACGATGGTTATGAGCGTGGTATTCCGGTGGTGGAACTGGAAAACGGGCTTCTTCCGACCATTGGAAAAACGAAAAAAACCGGTACGAAGGTCAATTTTCTTCCGGATCCTGAGATTTTTGAAAAGACCAGATTCAAAGAGGACGAAGTAAAAAGCCGTATGCATGAGACGGCATACTTGAACCCGGCACTGACGATTATTTATGAGGATAAACGTGGACCGGAAGTGGAACATATTGTATATCATGAGGAAGAGGGTATCATTGGTTTTGTCAAGGATCTGAACAAAAAGAACGAGGTGCTTCACGATGTGGTGTATTTTAAGGGCGAGCAGGACGGAATCACGGTTGAGGCAGCATTCCAGTATACCAATGAGTTCCATGAGAATATTTTAGGATTCTGCAACAATATTTTTAATGCGGAGGGTGGTACGCATATCACGGGATTTAAGACGGTGTTTACTACAGTCATCAATTCCTATGCGAGAGAACTTGGCATTTTAAAGGAAAAGGATTCTAATTTTACGGGAGCGGATGTCCGTAATGGTATGACGGCGATCGTTTCCATCAAACACCCGGATCCACGTTTTGAGGGACAGACCAAGACGAAACTGGACAATCAGGATGCATCGCGTGTCACGGCAAAAGTGACCGGGGATGAGATACAGCTTTATTTTGACAAAAATTTAGAGGTATTAAAGACCGTGATCTCCTGCGCGGAGAAAGCGGCAAAGATCCGCAAGACCGAGGAGCGTGCAAAGACGAATCTTCTGACAAAACAGAAATTCTCTTTTGATTCCAACGGAAAGCTTGCCAACTGTGAGAGCAGGGACGCGTCGATCTGTGAGATATTTATTGTCGAGGGAGATTCCGCGGGAGGTTCTGCAAAGACGGCGCGTGACCGTAATTTTCAGGCAATCCTGCCGATTCGTGGTAAGATTTTAAATGTTGAGAAAGCAAGTATTGACAAGGTGCTTGCAAATGCAGAGATCAAGACGATGATCAATGCATTTGGATGTGGTTTTTCCGAAGGATACGGCAATGATTTTGACATCACGAAACTGCGCTATGACAAGATCATCATCATGGCAGATGCCGACGTCGATGGAGCACATATTTCCACACTGCTTCTGACACTGTTTTATCGTTTCATGCCGGAATTGATCTATGAGGGACATGTCTATGTGGCGATGCCGCCGTTATACAAAGCCATCCCGTCTAAGGCGAGGAAGAGTACCTTTACGACGATGCAGCATTGGAGCGTTACCGCAAAAACCATAAGAGTAATTTTACCCTGCAGCGATATAAAGGTCTCGGTGAGATGGATGCAGAACAACTCTGGGAGACGACATTGAATCCGGAAACGAGGATCTTAAAACGCATTGAGATCGAAGATGGACGTATGGCGTCCGATATCACGGAACTTTTGATGGGAAATGATGTGCCGCCGCGCAAGATGTTTATTTATGAACATGCAAAAGACGCAGCACTTGATATCTGATAGAGATGTGGGTGTTACTGGAACGACTGGCAGGGAGCAGACAGTAACATGTGGGCGGGAAGTGAGCAGTGCCAGCTGACTTGTGATGCCCTGAAAAATGGACAGAAATGGAGTATGATATGAATCAGGAAGAACAGATTATCCGCACCGAGTATTCGGAACTGATGCAGAAATCTTATATTGATTATGCCATGAGCGTTATCATCGCGCGTGCACTTCCGGACGTGAGGGACGGTTTAAAACCGGTGCAGCGAAGAACGCTTTATGATATGTATGAACTTGGCATCCGCTATGACAAGCCGTACCGTAAGTGTGCGCGTATTGTCGGTGATACGATGGGTAAATATCATCCGCACGGTGACAGTTCCATCTATGATGCGCTCGTCGTGATGGCGCAGGATTTCAAAAAAGGACTGCCGCTTGTGGATGGACACGGTAATTTTGGTTCCATCGAGGGAGATGGCGCCGCAGCAATGCGTTATACTGAGGCGCGTTTACAGAAGATTACACAGGAACCTATTTGGCGGACTTAGATAAAGATGTCGTAAACTTTGTCCCGAACTTTGATGAGACGGAAAAAGAGCCGGAGGTGCTCCCTGTCAAAGTTCCAAACCTGCTTTTAAACGGTGCAGAGGGAATCGCCGTCGGTATGACGACCAGTATCCCGCCGCACAATTTTGGCGAGGTCATTGACGGTGTGATCGCATATATGAAAGACCCGGACATCAATACCGAGCAGATGATGCAGTATATTCCGGGACCTGATTTTCCGACTGGTGGTATCGTTGCAAATAAGGATGAACTGTTAGCCGTTTATTCAACCGGTATGGGAAAAATCAAGATCCGCGGTAAAGTTGAAGTTGAAAAGGGAAAAGGCGGAAAAGACCGTCTTGTGATCACAGAGATCCCGTACACCATGATCGGTGCCAATATCGGAAAATTCTTAAACGATATCTACAGCCTTGTTGAGGCAAAGAAAACTTCCGATATCGTGGATATCACAAACCAGTCCTCAAAAGAGGGAATACGCATCGTTCTGGAGCTGAAAAAGGGTGCAGATGTCGAAAATTTAAAAAATCTTCTCTACAAGAAAACAAAACTGGAAGATACCTTTGGCGTTAACATGTTAGCGGTAGCGGACGGAAAACCGGAAACTATGGGAATCGTGCCGATCATCCGCCATCATGTGAATTTCCAGTATGAGCTTGCAACACGCAAATATCAGACACTTCTTGCAAAAGAGCGCGACAAAAAGGAAATTCAGGAAGGTCTGATCAAGGCAACGGATGTCATTGACCTGATCATTGAGATCCTGCGCGGAAGTAAAAATGTGAAGGATGCGAGAGCCTGCTTAACCGACGGTATCACAGATAACATCAATTTTAAATCGGAACAGTCAAAACGAGACGCTGCAAAACTTCGTTTTACGGAGAGACAGACTACGGCGATTCTTGAGATGCGTCTGCAGAAATTAATCGGACTCGAACTCGAAGCACTCTTAAAAGATCATGATGAGACCTTGAAAAATATCGCAAAATATGAGGATATTTTGGGAAGCCGCGCGGCTATGGCGAAAGTCATCATCAAAGAATTGGAGAGTTTTAAGAAAGAGTACGCAAAACCGAGAAAAACGGTGATCGATAACTTAGAGGAAGCGGTCGTTGAGGAGAAGAAGATTGAGGAGATGGATGTTGTATTCTTAATGGATCGTTTTGGATACGCAAAAACCGTGGATGTCGCAACGTATGAGAGAAATAAGGAGGCGGCAAACACAGAAAACCGCTATATCCTGACCTGCAAAAATACGGACAAGATCTGCATTTTTACCAATAAGGGACAGATGCATCTGTTAAAGGTGTTAGATCTTCCTTACGGTAAATTCCGAGACAAGGGAACGCCGATCGATAACCTGAGTAATTATAACAGCAGCGAGGAAAATTTTGTCTACATCACGAACCTTGCGGCAATCAGCCGTTCCCAGGTGTTGTTTGGAACAAAATCTGCTATGCTTAAAGTCGTGGATGGAAGTGAGTTTGACGTTGCAAAACGAACCACGGCTGCGACAAAATTAAATGAGGGCGATGAGCTGATCTTTGTACAGGCACTTGCACTTGAGGAGACGCTCGTGATGCAGTCCGAAAAAGACTTTTTCCTACGGATCGACATTTCCAGTATCCCGGAAAAGAAAAAGGGAGCAGTTGGTGTGCGCGGCATGAAATTAGGTGCCGGGGACGCGCTTGCGGCGATCTATCTTCTGAATGCGGAAGATGTAGTAAATATTGAAGTAAAAGGCAAAGAAGTGGCATTAAACCGTCTGCGCACCGCGGGACGTGATACGAAGGGAACCAAACGATGAAACAGACAAAGGGCTTCCAGATCTGGCAGATTATTTATCCGGTCGGACTTTACTATGTGGTATCAAGTCTCTGTTATTTTGCATTGGAGATACTTCTCGGCAGTGCAGATGAGACTTACATGCTGCGCCAGCTTGTGGGTGATGCAGTTACGATTCCGGTCATATTAAAATTTTATATGGCAGATCAAAACATCCGGGATACTGTTTACGGAAAAAAGAAGTTTCGCTTTAGCAGTGAGCAGGCAATCAATATTGCCGTGACTGTTGTGTCCGTAGCGGCACTTGGAATTGCAGTCAACAATATCATTGCGATGACATCATTAATTCAGGCATCAGAAGGGTTCCAGACTGCAAATCAGGCATTTTTTGCAGGCGCAGCAGTCTATGAGTTCCTTGGATCCTGTTTTCTGATCCCAATCGCGGAAGAATTATTATTCAGGGGCGTGGTTTATCAGAGACTAAAATTGATGTTGGGTGTCGCCCCTGCAATTATTTGTTCCGCATTGATCTTTGGACTGGTGCATGCGAACCTGGTGCAGTTTCTGTATGCGGCGGTTTTGGGATGTCTGCTTGCATTTTTGTATGAAAAAACAGGATTTTTTCTATGTGCCGGTACTGGGACACATCGCAGCAAACACTGTGTCGGTCGTGCGTGAGGAAACGGGATGGCTGTCCTTTGGCTATACGACGGATGCGAAAGGAATTGGATTTACGGCAGTGATGCTTGTGGTGGCTGGCGCTGTGATATGGGGGTTCTGGAAGTGGAAGAAGAATGTGGAATTTGACGAGAGAGCCTGAAGCTGCATGAACTATAGTTTATGAAACAAAAAGAATGATAGACAGCATATGTAAGCAGAGAGCCGGAAATGCGTATAAATTGCGGATTTCCGGCTTTTATCAATACGGAAAAATGAATTTTTTATGAGCGATAAGGAGTGGGTAAAAAGATATCTTTGCAGTGCACTAAGACGAAAATAGAGATGGGGTAAATGTATGATAAGAAAAATGGAAGAAAAGGATATATCTGATGTTTTGCAGATATGGCTTGAGACAAACATTAAGGCACATAGTTTTATAGACAAGGAATATTGGACCGGCAATTATGAAATGGTGAAACAGATTCTGCCGGAAGCAGAAGTATATGTATATGAAGAGGAAAAAAATGGTCAGATAGATGGTTTTATCGGAATAAATGATTGCTATATCGAGGGATTGTTTGTGAAAGAATCTGCACAATCGATGGGAATTGGAAAATGTCTGCTAGATCACGCAAAGAGAGGGAAAACAGAACTGCATTTAGGCGTATATCAAAAGAATGTGCGTGCGGTGCGTTTTTATCTGAGAGAGAATTTCTGATCCAGGCGGAAGAAATTGATGAAGATACAGGTGAAAAAGAGTATATTATGAGGTGGGAAAATGAAACATAAGTTAATGATGACTATGATTGTTTCTGCACTTTTTTGTGGCTGCTTCACCGGATGCAGCAAAGTAGCAGAGACAGAAAAATATATCGTGGAACAAAAGACGGAGAATATGAGAGTCATCCGCGGTTTATCAGCCGAAACTTTCACCTGTCACATGCAGGCAATGGAACAATATGTCTTTCAAAAAAAGATGGTCTGGACTATCTGCTTATAAGCATGACCTACGAAATGCAGGGAACTGCCCAATATGACTTTGCAGCCTTTTATGTGGATGATGAAAAGGGAATCGTGATAGAAGACACCTATGGCGTTGAATTTGCAGTTGACAAGGATGAACACCAGGACTGGAACGAATGTACACACAGGGAAGATGTCGTCCCGCTTTTAAAGGAAAAAATGACGCCATACCTGGATGATTCCACGCTTCTTCTGTCACTTGACATTGATAATGGTGCTTTGTATAGTTGTGATGGGAAAACACTGGAGGGAAATGACTTCTTTGACCAAATATGGGAAAGAAACTATTAGTCCATGACAATGGAATTGAAACACATTGTAACAGATGAGCGAAAGAAATCAGGGAAAGAACAATGAATATGACAATGGTGATCTACACACTGTTTGTGCTTGTGGAGATGATCCTGCATCTGATCCGGCATTTCCGGTATCAGAAGGCAGAGGGAGAAACTTTGATGCACGCACAGAAAATGGACATCCGTCTGACACTGCTTATGGATCTGCTGCAGTTGCCGTTAAGTCTTATTTTCACAAGGTTTCTGAATCTGTTTTCGGCAGTGATTCTGGTATTTGGGGAGGCATACCCAAATCAACTTGCGAAGCTATGCAGGCGATCGCAGACACGGTACATAAGAGTGTGGGATTTACCAAAAACTGTTTTGACCTCTTCAACATCTGTATCACGATCACAGTCGGACTGGTCTGTCAGGGACATCTGATCGGAATCGGGCTTGGAACGGTGGTGGCAGTGATCGGAGTCGGACGTGTAATCGCAATTTTTAACCATGGGTTTAAGAAAAAAATGGATGATCTGGCAGGCATGGACGCATAGATCTGCAGGTAAAAGAGCGGAAAGACACAGATACAATTTAAACACAATTTAATAGAAATAATAAAAATGCGAAGATGCAGAAAAATTAATGAAATTTTTTTGCATCTTTTTTCTATTGAATTGTTTGTATGGATATTATTTTAAGAGAAAATAAATAAAAA
>ENA-OQCN01000282-OQCN01000282.1-human-gut-metagenome-genome-assembly--contig:-NODE-282-length-26980-cov-4.199456_pt1 | contig 26980 bp, 30 predicted proteins | sample MGYA00242497_ERZ504576 | MGnify/ENA primary metagenome ERZ504576 (study PRJEB26092, sample SAMD00036296) | human gut metagenome | host: Homo sapiens | study: EMG produced TPA metagenomics assembly of...
TATATATAAATATGTAGAATGAATGTTGATAAAATGAAATTACTATGAAATCTAATATGAGTCTATCTTCCAAATTGAATAAAAAATGTAAGTTGTAAAAGATGGGGTTTCCCTATTTTATGGAAAGGGAAGGGTAGTGAATAAATCGGACAATATGCCTATGAATTGTCAGGGTAAGGATAGCAGGCCTAATATAAAATGGAAACTGGTCGGATATGATTTGTTTATCTATGTAATTGCAGTTATTATGCTCCTGGGAGTATATGGAGGAATGGATAAATTATCAGTCCCTGGGATGGTTCAGCAGACTTCTCTTTCAGCAGCCAGTATTTTTGCAGCACGTTTTTTAGGAAAAGTTTATAAGCAGGTATGGAGATACGGAGGAATTCAATGTTATATACGTCTTCTGTTTACTGATATGATAGCTTTCATAAATATATCTGTGTATGGAACTTTTATTTCCGGTTCAAAAAGTCACGTTTGCAAGAATGCTTTCCTTAGTGAGCGTGAATTTATTGGGTGCATTAGCTATTCGTATGGTGTATCGTTATGCATATAAGTGTGGAAAAAGAGATACAATAAAAGGGAAAATCTTATTAATGTTATTACATACATTTTATGAAACAGATGAAGGAAGTGAGGGAGAAATTCCGAAAATTAAAGCTGCAATAGTGGGCGCAGGACGTGTGGGAGTGAGCCTGGCAGAAGAGTTTTTAAATAATACAGAGTCTTCATATGTAGCAAAATGTTTTATAGATATAGATAAAGCAAAAGTAGGAAGAGAAATTCATGGAATTCCTGTTTGGCCGGAAGGCAAGATGACTTCGAAAGGTTAAAGGAATTAGAAGTTCAGGAGATTATTTTTGCAATTCCGTCAATGGATACTTTATGACGATTCCGGAAGCATCACAGCTTGTTCTCCAGAGTGGGGCAATTGCTGATAATGGGGAATTGTTTGTACTGGATATGGGACAACCGGTAAAGATCATAGATCTTACAGAAAATATGATTCGTTTATCCAGAGCTAAGGAAATCGAAATTATAGAAACCGGATTAAGACCAGGTGAAAAATTGTATGAGGAGCTGCTGATCAAGCCAGAGGAGTTAGATACAACCAGTAACAGTATGATTTTCATTGAGAGGGATATTGATTTGAGTGAAAAAGAAATTATATCACGGTTAAATATGCTTAAAGAGGTATGCGAAACAGGAGAAGAAGAACAGGCATATGAGATACTGAGAAAAGTAGTACCGACATTTAAGAGACCGGAAGAAGTGAACAAGATTATTGCCTGATCAAAATTCGAAGATATAATAATATAAGAGATGAATGGAATATTAACAGTTGAAAAATATGAACAAAGATGGTGAGAGACAGGATATGGTAAAGAAAAGAACGCATCATAAAGGGTTTTATGAAAAATATATAAAAAGAGCAATAGATGTTGCATTTTCCGGGCTAGCAATTGTATGCCTGAGTCCTGTTTATATAGTACTTGCAGTGTTGGTAAAAACAAAATTGGGAAGTCCGATATTATTTATGCAGGAGCGTCCAGGTAAAATAGGTCCGGATGGAAAAGAAACAATATTTAAAATGTATAAATTTCGTACCATGGCAGATATAAGAGACCGCAATGGAAAATTACTTCCTGATGATGAGAGACTGACAAAATTTGGAAGATGGCTTCGAGCACATCATTAGATGAACTGCCGGAAGCATTTAATATATTAATGGGTGATATGTCAATTATCGGACCACGTCCATTATTAGTTGAATATTTACCATTTTATACAGAAGAGGAACATCATCGGCATGATGTAAGACCTGGCCTGTCGGGTTGGGCGCAGATAAACGGAAGAAATGCGATAGATAGCTGGGAACAGAGATTTCAGTATGATTTAGAGTATGTTAACAATGTTTCTTTTTTATTTGATATAAAAATAGCACTAAAAACAGTTGGAAAAGTATTGAAGAAGTCAGATATACAGGTAGGAAAACAAATTAAAGTTGGAAGATTGGATGATGCAAGGAGAGGAAGAAATGAAAATATCAATTCGAAAATTTGAAAGAAGTGATATTCCTAAAAAAATTGAATGGATCAATAATCCTGAAAATAATAGATATCTTCACTATGATATTCCATTGGAACAGGAAAAAACCGAAAAATGGTTTGATAAAAATAAAGATAGAACAGATCGTTATGATGCTGTAATCGTAGCTGATGGAAAACCTTGTGGGACGATTGGACTGCTTCAGATAGACAGAAAGAACTGTAAAGCAGAATATTATATTGCAATGGGCGAAACATCCCTGAAAGGAAAGGGTATTGCTACTCGTGCAAGTGAAATGATTCTGGATTATGCATTTAATAAATTAGAATTAAATAAAGTTTATTTGATGACGGAAACTGAAAATATAGCTGCACAAAAATTATTTGAAAAAGTAGGTTTTATTAAAGAAGGTATTTTGCATGAGGATATTATTTCACGTAGAAAATATGTAGATCGTTATGTTTATGGAATCTGTAAAAGAGATTATTTAGGTGAGGGAAAATAGTGGAACATACACCAATACAATTCATTGAAGAATATAGAAAAAATCGTATATATATGAAGAGAGATGATCTGATACCATATTCCTTCGGAGGAAATAAGGCCAGGAAAGCAATTCTATTTTTTAAAGAGATTGATGCCGGAAATTATGATTGTGTGGTTACATATGGAAGCAGCCATTCGAACCATTGCAGGATAGTAGCTAATATGGCAGCTGAAAGAAATATGCCATGTTATTTGATCGGCCCGAAAGAAGTGTCTGAATTTACATATAATAGTAGGATGATGCAGCTGTTTGGTGCGGAACTTATAACTGTTCCGGTTGAAAATGTAAGTGATACAATTGATAAAAAAATGGCTCAGCTTGTAAAAGAAGGAAAGAGGCCGTATTTCATTCCTGGCGGGGGTCATGGAAATATTGGCACGCAAGCATATGTTGACTGTTATGAAGAAATTATAAATTACGAAAAGAAGAATGACTGCAATTTTGATTATATTTTCTTTGCCTCTGGAACTGGAACAACACATGCCGGATTAGTATGTGGACAGATAAAACATAAAGATGATCATAAAATTATAGGAATTAGTATTGCGAGAAAAAATCCGTATGGCAGAAATGTAGTCATTAATAGTATAAAAGAATATATGCCGGAAATATCTGAAAGCGTAATTCAAAAAGAAACACAATTTCTGGATGATTATACAGGAGATGGATACGGTAAAGAAAATGAAGAAATTTTTAATATTATTAAAGATACAATGATCAAGCATGGAATTCCGATGGATAGTACATATACAGCCAAAGCTTTTTATGGAATGAAAAAATACATTGAACAAAAGCAGATCGAACAAAAGAAAATTCTTTTTATTCACACGGGCGGAACGCCTTTATTTTTTGATGATTTGATGAAAATATTTGAGATCTGAACAATAATGAAGAAGGGTAGGAGAAAAGTAGTATGAATATTTTGATTCTCAGCGCAGGTACGAGAAATAAGGTTGTTGAGTATTTTAGAAAATCTATGAAAGGAAAAGTTATAGCAACTGATATGAGTTGTCTTGCACCGGCTATATATGAGGCTGACAAGTATTATATTGTACCGAGAATGACAGAGCCGGGATATCTGGAAAAAATACTTTCTATTTGTAAAAAAGAAGAAATTACAGGCGTACTCTCATTGATCGATCCTGAACTTTCTTTATTGGCAAAAAACAAGGAAAAATTTGAATCTATTGGAGTAAAAGTGATTGGTTCATCCTATGAATTGTGTGAAATGTCGTTGGATAAATATCAGATGTACAGATGGTTGATCGATCATAATTATAAATGTGCAAAGTCATATATCGATAAAGAAGAGTTTTATATGGATATAAAAGCTGCCAAAGCTAAATATCCAGTTTTTGTGAAACCGGCAAGAGGCAGTGCGAGCATTTCGATATCCAAGGTTTATGATAAAGAAACTGTTGAATTGCTTTCTGCTCATGAAGATGGTTTGATGATACAGCAATTTTTAGATGGCCAGGAAATAGGTGCGGACGTTTATATTGATATGTTAAGTGGTGAGATTGTATCTATCTTTACAAAGAAAAAATTAAAGATGCGCGCAGGTGAAACAGATAAAGCGGTATCTTTTAAGGATGAAAAATTGTTTGACTTGATTGAAAAATTTGTAAAAGAGGCAGGATACAGAGGCCAGATTGACATTGATATTTTTGACGTAGATGGTGAGTACTATATTTCTGAAGTGAATCCTCGCTTTGGAGGAGGATATCCACATGCATATGAATGCGGTGTAAATCACATGGATTTGATTATAAATAATCTCGAGGGAAAAATAAATTTGCCTGTTATTGGAAAATACAAAGAGGGATTATATATGATGAAATATAATGAAATTATGGTCAGGGAGGAGCACTAATGAGAGGCGGATTTAGAAAACGTTGGATGATTTAAATTTAAAGGTTGAATCAGAATACAGAAAACATTCATATAGAAAGAAAGCAAAACTGCGTCTGAAAAGAATGGCAGGGGGATTTGATTGCGGAAAGCAGTATAAAGAAAAAGTGGTTCCATATTGGAAACGTTATGGATATGTTCCGTCTGAAATATGGTACAAGATTTTTTCAGATAGGGAAAAGCGTGTAGATCCGAGATATATTCCAGATGATTTGTGGTATGGCACAATTGTACCTTACTTCAGTAATTCTTCATTTCGTCGATTTGGAGAAGATAAATGTTATCACGATATTTGGTTTGCTGATATAAAAAGACCACAGACAATTGTAAAAAATATAGCTGGGGTGTTCTATGATTCTGAAATGAATGTGATTACACAAAGCAAGGCAATAGAGCTGTGTATGCAGTTTGAAGACGAATTTTTGATCAAACCTTCAATTGATAGTGGCGAGGGAAGGCTGATTTCTTTCTTTGAAAAAGGAAAATTTACAAAAAAAGATATAAAACTTGCGATGGAAAATATGAAAGCCAACTTTATTGTACAGGAATCGGTAAAACAGCATGAGACTCTGAAACAGTTAAATCCATCGTCTTTGAATACAATTCGAATCGTTTCTTTCTTTTTTGAAGGAGAAGTACATATTTTATCATCAATTTTGAGAATGGGTGCGTCTGGTGAAAAAGTTGATAATGTAGGTGCTGGTGGATATGCATGCCCGATCAAAGAGAATGGACAGCTTAATGAAAAAGGCGTAAATAGAAAGGCAGAATGGAAAACGCAGAACCAGAATGGCGTGGTATTTAAAGATGTTACTGTACCGGCGTATAAAGATATAGTGGAAATTGTAAAACGTAAACACAAACAATTAGCGCATTTTAAGTTAATTGGATGGGATTTTTCTGTTGATCAGGAAGGAACTCCGGTGTTTATAGAATATAATGTGTGCCCAGGATCAAATCAGATAACCTGCGGCCCGACATTTGGTGATTTGACGGATAAAGTATTGGAAGAAGTATTTATTAAGAAAACTTTAAGAAATGCACAGAATTAGAATTGAAAATAAACGGAGGATTAAAATGAAAGTAGCAGTTGTTGGAGCGGGTAATGGTGGATGTGCAGTAGCAGCAGATATGGCATATAGAGGTTTGGATGTTACATTAGTAAAAACATCTAATGCAGTACATGATGATAATTTTACATATCTGCAAGAAAATAATGGAAAAATGACATTGATAGATTTCGGTGAAAATGGATGTATGAATCCGGACGAAGTCGAGAAGGTTGAAAAGACAGGCTATATAAACTGTGTGACCCGAGATGTTTCTAAGCTGGCCGATATGGATGTGATCATCATTATGTACAGACAAACTATCATGAGAGTGTAATTAAGAAAATATCAGAATATATCAGAGATGGTCAGATCATAATGATAAATCCAGGATATTTTTCTACAGCATATGTTTTAAAATACTGTAAAACACAGGATATAACAATTGTAGAGGCACAAAGTTCATTCATTGATGGAAGAATTATGGAGCCTGGAAAATTCAAGGTTGGATTCAGAAATGTTAGAAATCCATTAGGAGTATTTCCAAGCAGAAATTTAGAATATGCCAAAGAAAAACTGAATCAGTTAGGATTTCCATTTCATTATATGAATAATGTAATTGGTGCTGCATTGCATAATCCGAATATGATAGTACATACCATAGGATCATTGTTAAGCATTCCTATGATTGATGCTATGGGAGATGAATTCTGCATGTATCATAGATCATTTACGGAACATGCATGGAATGTCTTGGAAAAATTAGATAATGAAAAAATGGACATTTTAGAGAAATTAGGTTCAGAACGAATTCCTTATGTCGAGGCTTGTAAATTTAGAAATTCACTGGATGATGAAAAAGACGCAAAAGAAGTATTTTTTGGATATGCGGCAATGCCTACACGAGCTAAGGGACCAGTCACAGTAGAATCAAGATACATAACAGAAGATGTTCCTCAGGGATTGGTTATGCTGGAATCATTGGGAAAAGCACTGGATGTAAAAACGCCGGTAGCAACAAGTTTAATTGAAATCGCAAGTGCGGCATTAAACTATGACATGCGCTTAAATGGAAGAACACCGGAACGCCTGGGCGTAGAAAATATTAAGAGAATCCTTGATGATTGTCAGTAATTTGAAATTATATTAAAAGAAAGAATGGGAAAAAGTATGGCAAAAGAATCTTTTCTGAGTAAAATAAATAGATTTAATGAAGATGTGGAAAAAAATATTTCTCCAAATTTATCATTGGTTAAAAAAACAGGAATATTTTTGGATTTTTTATATGAGTACAAAATGCATGATACATATTTGCTTGATTATATGCAGTATGGATTTTACTGGAAGACTAAAGAAGAAAGAAAAAATATGTTGTACATGGAAAATTGCTTGAAATAATGAGAAAATGCAACAATCCGAAACATAGATATATTTTTGATGAAAAGCCAGAGTTTGATAAGAAGTTTGCAGAATATATACATAGAGAGTGGATTTATACAAAAGATGCGACATATAGTGATTTTCTGAAATTCATTGAAAATAGAGAAGACTTTTTTATGAAAGATCCCAAAGGTATGTTTGGTTTGGGCGTAAAGAAAGTAAAAGTAGCTGATATAAAAGATAAGCAGGAATTCTTTAATAAATTGAAACAGAGAGAAATCCTTTGTGAAGAAACATTAACACAATGCAAGGAAATGGCAGAGTTTAATGATACATCCATCAATACATTGAGAATTGTATCAATGGTGACAGGTGAAGGAAACGTTAAAATTATGGGAGGACTGCTTAGAACTGGAAGAAAAGGCAAAATAGCAGATAATTTTCACCATCAGGGAATTGCAGCGTTTATTGATCCGCAAACAGGTGTTGTTATAACAACAGGAATTGATAAAGATAATACACGACATGTTTTTCATCCTGATTCAAAAAAACAAATTGTTGGTTTTCATATTCCGATGTGGGATGATGTTGTCAAAACAGTTCAGAATGCAGCACTTGTATTTCCGGATATGCATTATATAGGCTGGGACGTTGTAATTAACAAAGATAATCAGGTCGTCTTAGTAGAAGGAAATCCAGGAGCTGATCCTGATGCAGAGCAGATTACTACGAAAGAAGGCAGATGGCCTTTATATAAAGAAGTTATAGATGGGATTATTAAAAGTAAGGGTGAAAAATTATGATAAGTTTTGTTAATGATTATAGTCAGAACGCTTGCCCGGAAATTTTAGAGGAACTTAAACGAACAAATTTAGAGGGAAATTTAGCATATTCAAGTGATGAACATTCTAAAAGAGTAAGTAATCTCATACGAGAAAAGATAGAAAATGCTAATGCTGAAATTCAAATCCTTGTAGGGGGAACGCAGGCAAATTTAATAGCATTTGCAGCTTTTTTAAGACCGCATGAGGCAGTTATTGCAGTGCATAGTGGGCATATTTGTGTTCATGAGACCGGTGCTATTGAAGGAACCGGACATAAGTGTCTGGAAGTTGATGGAAAGATGGAAAAGTAACACCGGAAGATATTATAAAAATCTGTGGTCCGCAAAATTGGGATCATGCCGGAATTTTAATAGTGAAACCCAGAATGGTGTATATCAGTCAGAGTACAGAGGTTGGAACGGTTTATAGTGCTGCTGAACTTAAAGAACTGCGTAAAGTATGTGATCAGTACGGATTGCTTTTATATTGTGATGGAGCCCGGTTGGCAAGTGCTTTAGACTGTTCAGATGCCACGCTGCCATTACTTGCCGAGGTTTGTGATGCATTTTACATTGGCGGAACAAAAACGGGGCAATGTTTGGTGAAGCAATGGTCATTATTAATGATGCATTAAAAAGTGACTTTAGATATATTGCAAAACAAAAAGGCGGCATGTTGGCAAAAGGCTGGATTTTAGCTGTGCAGTTTGAAGTTTTAATGAAAAATAATTTATATGAAAACATCGGGGCTTACGAAAATAAAATGATGAAAGAACTGAGAGAGGGTTTAAAACAGTTAGGGTTTAAATTTACTGTGGAAAGTCCATCGAATCAGATATTCCCAATATTTTCAAATAAGCTTCTGGAAGAATTGCGGGGAGATTTTGACTGGGAAGTAATTAGCAGAATTGATGAAAACTACACAGAAATCAGATTAGTCACAAGCTGGGCAACTAAAATAGAAGATATTCATAAATTTTTGGACAGAATAAGTGAGCTGATATGAAAATTTGGTGGAACAGTTTGGTTCGAATAATTAGATATACTAAAAGGGAAAAAGAGATAAGATGCTGAAAATAAAGTATGGAAATCGTCACATAGCCTTAAAGAGTTCCAGAGAATCAAAGCTTTTGTTATTATGGCTGATGAATATTGTTACTCTTACAATTACCAGATATATATTAACACAATTAAATATATATGGTATAACGAGAACATGTGTGTTAGTATTGGTGGCGTGTTTGCCTATTGCATTGTTTGGAATAAATGCCATGAATATGAAAACGTATAAATACAGCTTTTTTTGTTGTATATACCTACTAGCTGTATTGACATTTTGTTTTTCAGCATTGTTAAATGATGATCTGTCATATTTTTTCACTCGAAGTAATTATGGTATTGAAAGGGTTTTCAGACCTGATAGTGCAATATACGCATTGCTATTTTTTAGTTTACTCGATAATGTAGATGAATTATATGATACTGTAAATAAATTTGCATATATTGATTTTGTTTATTTGCTGGTTTTTCAGTATTTACCGGCGCGTTTAGGTGGTGGATGGGAGGATGTTACCTATAATGGTACAACTGTAGTAAGAGCATATAGTTTGTCATTTGGCTATGATATGCTTTTTCCAACAATTATTTTCATCTATTTGTATATGAAGAAAAAGAACAGTTTTCATTTAGTATTATCCGCAGTTGGTTTAATATTGATTTTGACAAATGGTTCGAGAGGCGCATTGTTAATGCCAATTGTTTTTGTTGGTATTATGCTGATAAATGGAATTGCAAATAGCAGCAATACAAAATGGAAGTGGCTTAAAATATTTGCCATAATTATCTTTGTCGTCATTTTGCTTGTATTTGGAAATATTATAGTTTTAAAAGTAGCAGATTTACTTCAGAGTCTTGGTTTTGAATCAAGAACACTCGAGATGCTTGGAAAAGGTGAAATTTCATCGGATAGTGGGCGAAGTACAATATGGGAGGCTGTATGGACTGCAATTAAAAATGGAGGAGTATTTGGATACGGAGCATTTGGTGATCGTCCATTTGTATATCCAATACATTTTGTTGGTTATTCACATAATATTTTGCTGGAAATGGTTTGCAGTTTTGGAATAATTGGAATACTTTTAATAGTAATTATGATTGTTAAAAGTGTAAAAATGTTGTTTTTTTGTAAAGATAATAAATATAAAGAACTGTTTATAATTTTCTTTTCGATATCTTTGCAATTGCTGATTTCAATGTCTTTTTGGTATGTATGGGAATTCTGGGCTACGATTGCGATTGCTCACAAATATTTTCTTAAAGAAAAAGGAAGGCTATAAAAAATGACAGACAAAAAAATATCGTCAAAGGTTGTGGTTAAATCAGGAGTCTGGTATACTGTAAGTAATTTTTTATTTCGTTCAATTGCGTTTTTAACAACTCCAATATTTGCAAGAATTTTATCTAAGACAGAGTATGGAGAATATAATAATATCAATAGTTGGATATCGTTGCTGGTAATAATTGCAGCATGTGATTTACATACATCAATTATACGGGCAAAATTAGATTATGAGGATGATCTGGAACGGTATGCTGTTTCTGTTTTGACATTGTCGTCAATTATTACTATAATATTATATTTTGTATTTCGTTTTTTTTCGGGTGAATTAGAGAGTGTATTAGGATTTAGCAGCAAGTATTTTGGCATTATTTTTTTATATTTATTGTTTCAGGAAGCTTATCAGGTCTTTATTACTTTAGAGCGTGCACATTATCGGTATAAAGCATTTTCTTTGATTACAGGTTTATCCATAGTGGTTATTTATCTGTTTTCTCTGTTTTTAGTTTTAACATTTGGATAATAAACTGGATGCTAGAGTATACGGACAATATCTGCCATATGTTATAATTGGACTGGTCATGTATATACTCTTAATCAGAAAAGGAAAAAAGTTAATTTTAGATATTATGGATATGCGTTGAGCTTGTCGCTGCCGTTAGTACCACATTTATTATCAATTGTAGCACTTAATTCATCTGACAGAATTATGATTACAAAACTTGTTGGTGCTCAGTATACTGCAATATACAGTATTGCGTACATAATAACAAATATAGTTACAATTTTACTGGATTCAATGAATAAAGCATGGGCTCCATGGCTCCTAGATACATTAAAGGTAAATAATAAAGCCGATATTCGAAAAACCAGTACGCCGTATTTTCTTATTTTTGTTGGATTACTTTTGGGTGTTTTATTATTTGCACCGGAGATTGTATGGATACTTGGAGGCGATAAGTATTTAGAAGGAATATATGTCCTTCCACCATTAATTGTAGGATGCTTATATCAGTTTGCATATACTATGTATGTTCAATTAGAATTTTTTGAAAAGAAAATGAAAACAGTTGCAGTAGGAACAATGATTGCAGCACTTGTCAATGTAGGATTAAACTTTGTTTTTATACCAATATTTGGTTATATTGCAGCTGGTTATACAACTCTGGTTGGTTATATGCTTCTGTTTTTCATTCATTATAGAACAATTTGCAGATATGGATATAAAGATATTTTTGCTAGAAAAATAATTTTTCTAGCATTAGGAAGTTCTATTCTTATGTTACCTGTTTTTATATTGATATATATGAATACAATTATTAGATATGCAGTAATTATCGTTTATATTGGAAGCTTATTATATATTCTTATGAAATATAGTAAGGTTATTAAGGAAAAGTTCGGAAGAAGCGGATTAAGTAAAAGGTGTTTGTGAAAGCAATTTGTAATAAATTTAGATAAGATTTCAGAGTAATGGTAGTATGTTTTCACTGGAAAATAAATTATACATACTATAATAGAAATCACAGATTACTTTTTATACGAGAGACTGGACAGAGGAGATGAAATATTATGTGTGGAATTGTAGGTTCAGTACAGCAGTCAGAGCTGCACCGATTTTACTGGATGGACTTTCCAAAACTGGAATATCGTGGATATGATTCTGCCGGTATTGCAGTTCGTGACGGAGAGAAAGAAACAGAGATCATTAAAGCGAAGGGACGTTTGAAAGTCCTGGCAGAGAAGACCAATGGAGGAGAATCTGTTCCGGGTACTTGTGGCATCGGACATACAAGATGGGCAACTCATGGAGAGCCATCTGAGACGAATGCACATCCGCATGCCAGTGATGATGGAAATGTAGTTGCTGTTCATAATGGTATTATTGAAAATTATCAGGAACTGAAAGAGAAGCTTTTGCGCAAAGGATATTCTTTTTATTCTGCTACTGACACAGAAGTTGCCGTAAAGCTGGTTGATTATTATTATAAAAAATATGAAGAATCACCAATTGAGGCTGTTAATCATGCAATGGTACGTATCAGAGGATCTTATGCACTGGCAATGATGTTCCGTGATCATCCGGGTGAAATTTATGTTGCAAGAAAAGACAGCCCGATGATCCTTGGTGTGCAGGATGGAGAATCCTATATTGCTTCTGATGTTCCTGCAATCCTGAAATACACGAGAAATGTTTATTATATTGGAAATTTGGAGATGGCTCGTGTAAAAATGGGAGAGATCACTTTTTATAATCTGGATGGAGAAGAGATCGAGAAAGAACTTAAAACTGTTGAATGGGATGCTGAGGCTGCTGAGAAGGCCGGTTTTGAGCATTTCATGATGAAAGAGATCCATGAGCAGCCGAAGGCTGTTTCCGATACACTGAATTCTGTTGTTAAAGACGGAAAGATCGATCTTTCAGAACTGGGAATGGATGATGAGACGATTAAGAACATCAGCCAGATTTATATTGTTGCCTGCGGATCTGCATATCATGTAGGTATGGCAGCACAGTATGTACTGGAAGATCTGGCGAGAATCCCGGTTCGTGTGGAACTGGCTTCTGAATTCCGCTACAGAAATCCGATTCTTGATCCAAACGGACTTGCATTGATCGTCAGTCAGTCCGGTGAAACGGCAGATAGTCTGGCAGCACTTCGTGAATGCAAGGCAAAAGGAATCCGCACGCTTGCTATTGTAAATGTGATCGGTTCCTCTATTGCGAGAGAGGCAGATAATGTGTTCTATACTCTTGCTGGTCCGGAGATTTCTGTTGCAACTACAAAGGCTTACAGTACTCAGCTGGTCGCTTCTTATGTACTGGCACTTCAGTTTGCAAAGGTCAGAGGCGAGATAACAGAGGAACAGTGTGATGCTTATGTAAAAGAGCTGCAGACGATTCCGGAAAAGATTGAAAAGATCATTGAAGATAAAGAGAGACTGCAGTGGTTTGCTTCCAAACAGGCCAATGCTAAGGATATTTTCTTTATTGGAAGAGGAATTGATTATGCGATCAGCCTTGAGGGAAGTCTGAAGATGAAGGAGATCAGCTACATCCATTCAGAGGCTTATGCAGCTGGCGAACTGAAACATGGAACGATTTCCCTGATCGAAGATGGAACTCTTGTAATTGGTGTTCTTACACAGCCGCAGCTTTATGAGAAAACAGTAAGCAATATGGTGGAGTGTAAGAGCCGTGGAGCTTATCTTATGGGACTGACTACTTTTGGAAATTATAACATTGAAGATACTGCAGATTTTACTGTATATATTCCAAAGACAGATCCGCATTTTGCAACATCTCTGGCAGTAATTCCGCTGCAGCTGCTGGGATATTATGTAAGTGTGAATAAGGGACTGGATGTCGATAAACCGAGAAATCTTGCAAAAAGTGTTACAGTAGAATAAGTTGGATTTTGTTAATGACAGTTTTATGGTATCATGTGGGAGTATGACAGTGGTACCATGAAACTGTTTTTTCTGAAATTACAGATTTTCTTGCTTTTATAGGCAAAAAAGCGTAAAATGATTAAGATGTTTGGTAAGCGCTTAAATCTTGGGTAGCTTTACTGTCTACGTTTTTTAACTCATAATGATAGTAAATAGATTTTTACTACACTCCGCTTGATAGGAGATAGAAATTTACTACATTTGGAGGTTTCATTATGAGTAAGAAACGTGCTCCAGGGCGTTCTCTGGAAGAATAGATGGAACTGGTAACCGAATGCAGACAAAGCGGTCTGACAGATGCTGCATGGTGTAATGAGCATGGGATATCTCCCAGCTGTTTTTACAATGCAGTTACCCGTCTCCGCAAAAAAGCCTGTCAGATACCAGATCCAGCACCCAAAGCCAGCACTCTTGACCTTACATCCCATAAACAGGATGTAGTCCAGATCGCTATAGAACCGGATTCTTCTCCGGCAGGACTGATCCCAGATAATGGAAACAGACCTATGCACCTTGACAATTCACATACGATTGAAATCGAAGCAGACGGATTGTTTATACGAATGAGTAATGAGATCAAACCGTTACTTCTGAAGATGCTTATGGATACGCTGAAGGAGTCGTTATGTTAGCGGACATCTCAAGTGTTGATGCGATCTATATCGTCTGTGGCAGAACAGATATGCGCAAGTCCATTGATGGATTGTGTGCGATCATCCAGGAACAGTTTTTGATGGAGATCGACCATGCACTTTTTCTTTTCTGTGGACGTAAATGCGACCGCATCAAAGCTATTTTAAAAGAACCGGATGGGATCGTCATGATCTACAAAAGACTGACTGCCCAAGGTTCTTACCGATGGCCAAGGAATAAATCGGAAGTCCGAAACCTTACATGGCGGGAGTTTGACTGGCTGATGTCGGGCATTGACATCGAACAGCCTAAAGCCATCCGGACCACTTAAAAAGATGCACATAAAACTTGCATTTTTTACTGTATTTTCAGCACTTTCAAGTCCGACAAATCCGCTGTTTTACTGGGCAAATCCGCTGTTTTCTGGTATAATAGAACTATCAGAAACAGGAGGAAAAAGCAGTGGCAGACAGTTCCAAAGATATCCAGCTCCGTGAGCTGAAGGACATGATAAGCGATCTGAAAAAAATGATAAAAACACTTCAGGCAACTGTCGATGCTGCCAATAAACGGGAAGAGGCTCTCACCCAGGAGCGGGATAATCTGAAAGAAGAGATAGACCTTCTCCGTAAAAAACTGTTTGGCACCTCCAGCGAAAAAAGGACCCTCGATATTCCGGGTCAGTTAAACTTTTTCAATGAGGCGGAACTGGAACAGGATCCAGAAGCTGCAAAAGCAGAGGATCTTGAAGCACTCCTTCCAGAAAAAACAGCAAAAAAACAAAAAGCACGAGCTACAGATGCGGAACGTTTTAAGGGAGTTTCTGTTGAAAAAAAGTATCTGGAGCTTTCTGAGGAAGAGAAACTCTGCCCTGTCTGTGGTACCCCGCTGAAAGAAATCGGGGAAGAGTTTGTCCGCCGGGAACTGGTTTTTGTACCGGCAAAACTGAAAGTATATGAATACTACAGTAAGAACTATGAGTGCCCGCAGTGCAGGCTTCAGGATATTCCGGTCATCAAAAAAGGAAAAGATGGCAGAGCCCATATGCTTTATGGAATGGCTTCTGCCGGAACGGTTGCCTGGGTAATGTACCAGAAGTTTTGTAATGGTCTCCCATACTACCGTCAGGAAAAGGACTGGAAACAGTATGGCGTGGAGATCACCAGAGCTACTATGTCAAACTGGGTGATCCGGAATTCCGAAGCGTTTTTTCTTCCTATGTACGAATACTTCCACAGGAAACTTCTGGAACGTGGATTCGTGATGGCAGATGAAACGCCTCTTCAGGTCCTGCATGAACCGGGACGCCGTGCACAGACAAAGTCATATATGTGGCTGTTCCGCAGTGGCGAAGACGGAGGACCGCCTATTATCCTCTATAAATACTCAGAGACCCAGGCCGGGGCAATGCCGTAGATTTTCTTCACGGCTTCAAGGGTTATCTGATGTGTGATGGCTATAGCGGATACAATAAGTTCCAGATGCCAAACGCACAGCCTGCTGGGCACACATCAGAAGATATCTGACAGATGCCATCCCTAAGGGAAAGGCTCTGGATTATACCCAGCCATCCGTACAGGGAATGCTGTACATTAACCAGCTCTTCCATCTGGAAGATGTGATCAGATCAAAGTATTCTTCCTTCGATGCTATCAAAAAGGCGCGTCTTGAAAAAGAAAAGCGGTAGTAGAAGGCTTTTTGTCGTGGCTTGATCAGCAGGACCCTACCCGTGGAAGCAGGATGGATAAAGCTGTCACCTACATTCAGAACCGCCGATCCTATCTTTCCACCTATCTGGAAGATGGCCGCTGCAGTTTTTCTAATAATCTCAGCGAAAATGCGATCCGTCCGTTTATAGTAGGCCGCAAAAACTGGCTGTTCTGCGATACACCAAACGGAGCCCAGGCCAGTGCTGTTGTGTACACAATGGTAGAAATGGCAAAAGCCAATGGAGTAAACGTCTATCACTATCTTACTTATCTGCTGGAAAAACTGCCTGATGATAGGATGAGCGATGGTGACTTAGAACTCTTGGCGCCATGGAACGAAACGGTCAAAGCTGAGATCGAACATCGTGCAAACGAATCAAATCAATCATATGTGAATTGTCAAGGTGCTCCGACTACTGGAAAGTAGTCGGGGATTTTTCTATCATACCTAAAATTTAAGCGCTTACGATGTTTGAGATAAAAAATGGAGGATTTGCATATGAGAAAAATGGGAAAATATATCCCGGGGCTGATTGTAACACTATTGGTTCTGATTACAGCAATCGTATTTGTAGTAATGCTTCTGAATATGAATGTTGTTCCAACGAAGTTTCTTGCAGGAATTGGTATAATTATGCTGATTCTGATTGTAATTGTTGGTCTGCTTGTATGGAGTACAGATTGCATGATTCGTTTTATTGTGGGTGTGATTCTGGCAGCCGTATTTGCAGCTGTGTTTATTATTGGAAGTATTTATGTTTATAAAACACATTCTGCGCTTGCTGGCATTTCAGGAGTGAACACGGAAATTACAGAAGTAGGTATTTATGTTCGCGCAGATGATGCTGCTGATTCTGTTTCCGTAACAGCAGATTATGTGTATGGTGTGTTGACGGATCTGGACAGAGAGAACTCTGATAAAGCAATCCAGGAAGTGGATGCTGAAGTTGGCAAAAGTGTTCAGGTTCAAGAATATGCAGGACTTACAGAGCTTGTTGATGGTCTTCTGAATGGACAGACAGGAGCAATCGTACTGAATAGTGCATATTTGAGTGTTATTGAAGAAATGGATGGATATTCTGATGTTTCTTCTAAAATTAAGGAACTCACTGTAAAACAGGTAGAAACAACAATTGAACCACAGGAGACAGAGAACGCAGATGCAGAGAGTACAAATAATGGTTCTGTATATACTATTTTTGTTAGTGGTATTGACAGCCGCAGTGGTCTTGTATCAAAGAGTAGAAGTGATTCTAATATCATTGCAACTGTGAATACGAATACAAGACAGGTATTACTGGTTTCTACACCACGTGATTATTTTGTTCCACTTTCTATATCAAATGGACAGAAAGATAAACTAACGCATGCAGGTATCTATGGTATTAATGTGTGTATGGATACTCTTGGTATGCTTTACAATGAGGATATTAATTACTATTTTAGAATTAATTTTGCTGGTTTCGAACAGTTGATTGATGCGCTTGGTGGTATTACTGTTTATTCAGATTATGATTTTGATGCAAAGAATCAACTGGGATATCATTTTAACCAAGGAGAGAATTTCTTAAATGGCGAGCAGGCGTTGGTATTTAGTCGTGAGCGCTATGCATTTGCATCAGGTGATCGTCAGCGAGGAAAGAACCAGATGGCTGTTATTAAGGGCGTTATTAATAAAGCTCTTTCACCGGAGCTTCTGAAGAATTATTCTTCTGTTCTTTCCAGTATTCAGGGATGTTTTGAGACTAATATCTCTTATGAGGAGATCGCAAGATTGCTTCAGCAGCAGCTGAACAATGGTGGTTCTTGGAATATTGTAAGCTACAGTGTAGATGGTACAGGTGATACACAGAAGCCATATTCTATGAGTCAAAATGCTTATGTTATGATCCCAGATGAGTCTACTGTTCAGAAGGCACAGCAGATGATGAAGAGAATTCGTGATGGTGAGCCGGTATCTCAGGAAGAGGCAGATGCAGGAACATCTACAGCAGCTGCACAGGATAGCGATAGCAGTGCAGTAACAGATACACAGACAACAGACGGAGCTGTACAGCAGTAATAAATAAACAGATTAAAACTGAAAATAGAAGTAACAGAACAGCCCGGGAAGGACATGATGAACTTCCCAGGCTGATTTTATAAATTATAATATTTTTTACAGAATCTCTTTCAGATATCGCTCCAGTGCATCCTGCCATGTTGGGAGTGGCTGGAATCCGTTTTTCACAAGTTTGGACTTATCCAGGCGGCTGTTGAATGGTCTGACAGCTTTGGATACACCGTATTCAGCTGTTGTAACAGGGGAAACTTCTACTTTCTCATATTCTTTATGGCCGAGGGCAGCAGCCTGGCGGAAGATTTCTTTTGTGAAATCATACCAGCTGATATATCCACCCTCGTTGGTTGCGTGATAGTATCCGTATTTCTCTGTCTCCAGCATGTCTACCAGAAGACGGGCAAGATCGAAGGTGTAGGTCGGTGTGCCGATCTGGTCGCTGACAACAGTAAGCTTATCATGAGTTTTTCCAAGGTTTATCATAGTACGGATGAAGTTCTTGCCGTTTTTGCCGAATACCCAGGCAATACGCACGATAAAGAACTTATCTACAGTGCCGGATACAGCTAGCTCTCCGTCAAGTTTTGTCTGGCCATATACGTTCTGCGGGGCGTAATCCTTGCAGTCGGGATCCCATGGAGCAGTTCCCTGGCCGTCGAAAACATAGTCAGTGGAGATGTACATCATCTTGATGCCAAGTTCTTTGCAAATGTCTGCGATGTTCTGGGTTCCTACAACATTGACAAGACGTACTTTCTCGCGGTTCTCATCATCTTCGGCCGCATCTACAGCTGTCCATGCAGCACAGTGAACCACAGCATCCGGATTTGCCTCACGGATCACTTTTGCAACAGCTTCTTTATCAGTGATATCAAGCTGTACATATGGCATGGTAGTAACTGGTGTACCGTCAGCAATTCCGCTGTAGGAAGGTGCGATGTCGCTTCCTGTTCCTTCATGCCGCGGAGAGAGAGTTCATTCATTACGTCATGGCCAAGCTGGCCACCAACGCCTGTTACGAAAAATTTCATGCTTTAACCTCCTCGCGGTTTCCATACATTTCTTCATAATAATTCTGATACTCGCCGGAGATGATAGTTTCCCACCACTCTTTGTTGTCAAGGTACCATTTGATCGTCTTTTTGATACCGTCTGCGAATTTTGTCTCAGGAAGCCATCCAAGTTCATTATGGATTTTGGTCGGGTCGATAGCGTAACGCATGTCATGGCCTTTACGGTCAGCGACATGTGTGATCAGGCTCTCAGGTTTGCCGAGTTCTTTGCAGATCAGTTTAACGATGTCGATATTTTTCATCTCATTGTGTCCGCCTACGTTGTAAACCTCACCTACGCGTCCTTTGTGGATGATCAGGTCGATAGCACGGCAGTGGTCTTCAACATAGAGCCAGTCACGAACATTCTCACCTTTTCCGTAAACAGGAAGAGGTTTGTCATTCAGCGCATTGGCGATCATAAGTGGGATCAGTTTTTCAGGGAAGTGGTACGGGCCGTAGTTGTTGGAGCAGCGGCTGATGGTTACAGGCAGGCCGTATGTTCTGTGATAAGCAAGAACAAGAAGGTCAGCACCGGCTTTGGAAGAGCTGTATGGGCTGCTTGTGTGGATCGGAGTTTCCTCTGTAAAGAAGAGATCCGGTCTGTCAAGGGGAAGATCTCCGTAAACCTCATCAGTGGAAACCTGATGATAACGCTGGATGCCGTATTTACGGCAGGCATCCATAAGAACAGCAGTACCTTTGATATTTGTATCAAGAATACTTCCGGGTTCTCGATGGAACGGTCTACGTGGCTCTCAGCTGCGAAGTTTACAACAATGTCAGGATGTTCTTCCTCGAAGAGTTTGTAAACTGCCTCACGGTCTGTAATGCTTTCTTTTACGAAACGGAAGTTCGGTTTGTCCATGACTGGTGCAAGAGTGGAAAGATTTCCTGCATAAGTCAGGCAGTCCAGGCATACGATGCGATAGTCCGGATGAGCCTCCATCATATGAAAAATAAAGTTGCTTCCGATAAATCCGGCACCGCCGGTAACGATAATTGTCATAAAAAATCTCCTTTAATATAGTTGATCTGCTGCAGACTCAGCAGAAACAGAATCTACAGATGAATTATAGTGTTATGAAACTGTGAAAACGTCTGTCTCAGTGAAGTGCGTCCAGATATTTACCATCCAGAACATCCTTCAGATACTGTCCATACTGGTTTTTCTTGAGGACTTCATAAACTTTGAGAACGTCATCTTTTGTGATCCAGCCATTTAAGTATGCGATCTCTTCAAGGCACGCGATCTTACGGTGCTGATGCTGCTCCATGGTTTTTACGAAGTTGGTTGCCTCAACAAGGCTTTCATGTGTACCGGTATCCAGCCATGTAAATCCCTGTCCCAGAAGCTCAACATTCAGCTGACCTTTCTCAAGATAGATGCGGTTCAGGTCTGTGATCTCAAGCTCGCCTCTTGCACTTGGTTTCAGATTCTTTGCATACTCAACAACTTTGTTGTCGTAGAAGTAAAGACCTGTTACGCAGTAGTTGCTTTTTGGCTGTGCCGGTTTCTCTTCAATAGAAACAGCTTTTCCGTTCTGGTCGAATTCTACGATTCCGAAACGCTCCGGATCATCTACATAGTATCCGAAAACAGTAGCACCTTTGCCGGATTCTGCATTGTCAACAGCAGCTTTGAGACGCTTCTTAAGTCCATGTCCTGCGAAAATGTTGTCTCCAAGAACCATGCATACAGTATCATTTCCGATGAATTCCTCGCCGATAATGAATGCCTGAGCCAGCCGTCCGGGCTTGGCTGTACAGCATAGGTAAGGTTTACACCGAACTGATGGCCATCGCCGAGAAGTTCCTCGAATCTTGGAGTATCCTGTGGTGTGGAAATGATCAGGATATCACGGATGCCTGCATTCATAAGAACGGACATCGGATAGTAGATCATCGGTTTGTCATAAATCGGCAGAAGCTGTTTGGATGTTACCATGGTAAGCGGGTAAAGACGTGTTCCTGATCCACCGGCTAAAATAATTCCTTTCATATCATTTCTCCTTTGCATTTGTCATGTGCAGCATTGACGTACCTGCACTTGGTTACTGTAGTTTCATTATAAAAGGTGACGTTGGGTTACTTTCAAGAGACTTTTTTCATGTTTTTTATTTTTGTCTATTTTTCACAAAGAAATACGCCGGCATCCTTGGTAATGCGGAAACCTTTGGCAGTTTTTTTTGTAGCAAAGGCTCGGAATTCTTTGTAGTGGTCAAGAATATACTGATTCTGATTGCCATGACAGGAGAGAACATAGGAAATCAGCGGCTCCGCATCCTGGACCAGGAGAAAATCTTCATAGGAGAGCCATTTTGCATCCGGGAAAAAAGGCTCCAGGATTTTCCTGCCGTTTTCTCTTCCGAAACGTTCATAAAGTTTATCAGCGGAGAGAGCGATACGGTTGTCAAAATCTTCTACAAGCTGGCTGACTTCCTGCATATGGGCTTTCCCGTAGGCACTGCAGAGAAAATGTCCTTCAGGGGAAAGCACGCGGCAGATCTCTTTCAGCACGGCAGGAATATCATCACAGTAAAAAAGCACATGGTTGGCGATCACCAGATCAAAGCTTTCATCTTTGTAAGGAATTTTTTTGCAGTCAAAAGCCCGGAAAGCAAAACGGGTATCAGAGGAACCGATAGCGCGTCTGGCATCGCGGAGCATGCCGCTGGAGATGTCAGAAAGTGTAATGGAGATATCTTCCGGGATCAGAGCCAGATTGTCAGTCCAGAGAGTTCCGTCACCGCAGCCCAGTTCCAGGATACGAAGTCTCGGTTTAATGTGGCACTGCTGAAAAATCCATGGAAACCAGCCCTGTTTGTTTTGTGAATAAAGGCTGTGGAGGTTGATCCTGGAGGAAATATTGGTGGCATTCTGATACTGGTTCTTGAGGCTTTTTTCCATGCCTGTAAGGTGGATCAGGTTCAGCATCTGACTCCAGTCGATGGTGTGCTGTTCCTGGATTGCCTGCGCTGTATCCTGGATGGCTTTTTCCACAAGCTGCATCTGCTCAATCCGGTCGCGCACAAGTCTGAGCTGGATATTCAGGGAATTGAGCATGAAATGGTAGTCAGAATCGCCGATCGTCATTTCACGGATATCATCCAGGGAAAAACCAAGGTATTTCAGAAGCAGGATCTGCTGGAGCCTTGCAAAATCCTCATCTGTATAAAAACGTGCACCGGATTCTGTGACCAGAGAAGGTTTCAGGATATCCTGTTTATCATAATAGCGGACTGTGCGCAGGGTAACATGAGCCATGCGTGCAAATTCGCCGGAAGAGTAGTAGCCGTCTTTTTTCATAAAAAAATAGAATCCTTTCTGAGGAAATAACAAACATCCTGTCATAGAAGTCATAAAAGAATTATAATTCAGATCCGGAAGCCGTACAAGAGTAAACCGTATAAGAGTAAACCGTATAAGAGTAAACCGTACAGGAGAAAAACAGCATTGACAAAATTCTGCTGGTTTGTTAGTATATCGTTTCGAAAAAAAGGGAACCCTGGAATCATATTTCCGGGATAAGCGTTCGATATAAAAAGGAGTAATTTTTATGCGAAACCGTACTCTGGATATGGTAAAGGCGATCTGTGCTTATGCAGTTGTGCTTCTTCACGTCCATTTTCCGGGAAATGCCGGAATTATAGCCAATGTACTTGCCAGATTTGCAGTACCTGTGTTTTTTATGGTATCCGGATATTTTTGTTTCCGTGGCGATGATACGGAATTTATAAGAACCGGAAAAAAGATCCGGCATGTTCTGAAGCTGATGCTTGTGGCATTTCCGGTCTGCTGTCTGTGGGAGCTGATCCAGAATTACATCGACGGAGCAAGCCAGAAGGAATGGCTGGAAGCCCTGGTTTCGGGGGAACATATCCGCCAGTTTCTTCTATATAATAACAGCTCTCAGGTGAAATGGCATCTGTGGTTTCTCCCGGCACTGCTCTATTGTTATCTTCTTTTTGCCCTGGCAGCAAGATTCCGGATTTGTAAGCAGGCATATGTTCTGATACCGGTGCTTCTTCTGATCCATTTTGGAATGGAGGAATTTTCGACCTTCCTGTTCCCGGAAAAGCATTTCCGTGTTATGCAGTTTCGAAACTATCTGTTTACCGGATTTCCGTTTTTTATGTTGGGACATCTGATACACAGACATCAGGAAAAGCTGGAAGCCTGGTTTGCCGGAAAAAAAGTGTTTCTTTTGTATGGCATGGTAGCTGGCGGCGGGATCGCAAGTCTGCTGGAATACCGGTATTTTGGCAAACTGGAATTGTTTCTGGGTTCAGTATTTATGGCTGTTGGCCTTTTTCTCATTGCAATCATGGGAAAGAATCGGAAAGTGCCCGAGCTTCCGGCAGCCATCGGACAGAAATATGCGTTTTTTATTTATCTGTTTCATCTCTGCGTGGCTGATATCCTGAAGGATGTGGCTGTGGCAGCTGGAATTGAGAAAAATCTTTTATATCTGTGGATGAGACCGGTGATGGTCTGTATTCTTGTGACTGCTGTGGCGGTAATGTATGGATATGGAATGAGGATCTGTCGGAAATAGAAGAGTTTATGGTATTTTCATATTTATGCGCTGTGATTTTGTACCAAAATATGCTAAAATATCTTTTATTGATAAGTCACAGCACCCACCGGAGGATGCGGGGAAAGCGACTGGAATATCCCGCTTCAGGATAAAAAATACTGAGACATGAAAGACAAAGGAGATTTTTATGGATTTACAAAACAGAGCGGAGGCCGGCAGTGACGGACACGATGAGAGTGTACTGAATCCGGAGATGCCCAACGAAACTGATCTGACGAAGAAGGAACGCCGCCGGATCGAAAAAGAGAAATTGAAGGGAATGGGAACAGGTAAGAAGATTCAGTATATCTGGATGTATTATAAGATACATATGCTGTGCGTGCTTCTTGCCATTGGCGGAGTCTGTCTGGGAGTGAATATTTATCGTCACGCACAGATGAAGACGGTGCTTTCCATTGCAGTGGTGAATGCAGGGAATTTTGACTCTGAGAAGGTGGAAGAGGATGCTCTGAAGACACTGGGAACAGAGGATAAATATGCAGAAGTCAGTGTGGCGCAGAATCTGATGACGGACGAGACAGGAGAGGATTTTGATTACTATGCCAGGATCGCATATGTGACGGAAATCCAGAGTGCTACCGTTGATGTCCTGATCATGCCGAAGGAACTCTATGAACATGAGAAAGACAGCGGAATGTATGCAGATCTCAGGGAAACGTTTGGAGATGAGGTGTTTGAGTCTCTGGGCGCTGTGGATGATCAGCATCTGGAGCTTGACGGCAACAGTAGTGTTGCTCAGGAATTTGGCCTGAGATATGATCCGGTGTGCATCTGCCTTCCGGGTAATGTGAAGAATAAAGAGAATGCGTTGAAATGGATCCAGTCTGTTCTGAAATGATGGATCCATATGCTTAGCTGAGTACAGAGATAAATAAGGCCTCCGGTTCGTAACATAGGAACCGGAGCTTATTATATATGAATATTACAGTGTATCGTTACGTTTGATGTAGCCAGGCTCATCCGCAGGACGGATGATCTCCTTGGCATGCGTGATCTTGGCATGCTTGTCTACCACCAGATTTTCGATATGGACATTCTCACCGATGGTGCAGTCTGCAAGAACGACACAGTTCTTGATAACAGCGCCCTTTTTGATGGTACAGCCACGTCCGACAATAGAATTCTCTACCGTTCCCTCGATCATGGAACCATTGGAGATAACGGAGTTGGAAACATTGGCTGTGTCAAAATAATGAGTCGGGCAGGAGTTATTGGTGCGTGTATAGATTGGCCAGTTATCATGGAAAAGATCCGTTGCAGTTTTGTAGTCAATCAGATTCATATTTGCATCGTGATAGCTCTTGAAATCAGTGATCGATGCAAAATATCCGCGATGGGATACACCACGCACATCCAGCTCACCGTCTCTGCAGCCGGCATTGATCACGTCTGCAAGGGTATAAAGAGAGGAAATCTCTTTTGCCTTATGGATGAGGCTGATGAAAAGCTCCTTGCTCATTACGTAGGTATCCATGAAAATGTTGCGGTTCTTTGCATTGCCGTGGTTGTGCTCAATGGAGAGAACACCCTTCTGACGGTTCAGGTTCAGGATGTGGCAGTTTAGATAGTTCTCCTTGGCATTATCAACGGAATGATAAAGCATGGTCACATCTGCACCGGATTCGATATGGGCATCGATCAGCTTGGAATAGTCGGTGGTGTAGATCATGTAATTCGGAGCGATAACAACATACGGATAATGAACTGCTTCGATGCACTCCAGATTGGAGTAGTAGTTGTCGATATCGGTGTTATAGATATCGTTGACTCCGGAATGTTCTGAAAAGAGGAGTTGGAGATTACCGCTCTTGGAGTTGATGTTGTAGTGACGTCCGGTTCCGAGATGTTCTACAAGAGAACGGGGTTTGTTCTTTACATAGACCTGAATGTACTCAATTCCGCTGTTGGTCATATTTGAGATCGGGAAGTCGATGACACGATATCTTCCGAGAAATGAAAAGGCGCCGATCGCACGGTAGTCCTGAAGCCCCTCCACATGGATATTTCTTTCTGAGGAATTCACGATTCCAAATGCTTTAAACATATTACTCAGCCCCCTTTACACGTTTTGATACAAGTTCGATGTGCTCACTGTCCTTGGAACCGACACGAGCGTTGGCACCGATCACGACTCCGCCTGCAACGAGAGCACGCTGGACAACGGCACCTGCCTCGACAACAACACCCGGCATCAGGACACTGTCGATGATCTTGGCACCAGGACCGACCTTGACGCCTGTGAAAAGTACGGAGTTGGTGATTTCACCCTCCACAACACAGCCCTGAGTAATGAAAGCAGTGTTGATCACAGCGGTATCACAGATATACTGTGGAAGAGAGGTAGCATCCTCAGTGTAGATTTTCCAGGTAGGATCGTTAAGATCCAGTTCACTGTTAGGACTGAGAAGATCCATGTTTGCTTCCCAGAGGGAATCGATGGTTCCTACATCCTTCCAGTAGCCTTTGAACTTGTAGGCGTAGAGCGCCTTGTCCTGTGCAAGGAGTGTAGGGATGATGTCTTTACCGAAATCGTGATTGGAATCCGGATTCTTGATATCTGCCAGCAGGAGCTTACGCAGAAGCTTCCAGTTGAATATGTAGATACCCATAGAGGCAAGGTTGCTCTTCGGGTGTTCCGGTTTCTCCTCAAATTCCACGATGCGGTCATCTTCACCGGTGTTCATGATACCGAAACGGCTGGCTTCCTTCATGGGAACCTCGATAACTGCAATAGTGGCATCTGCCTTATGCTGGATATGGTCATCAAGCATCTTTGCATAATTCATCTTATAGATGTGGTCACCGGAAAGGATCAGAAGGTATTCCGGGTTCTGTGAGTCGATGAAATCAATATTCTGAGAGATCGCATCAGCTGTTCCACGGTATACATCCAGACCGGCATCAGCCTTTTCACGTGGAGGAAGTACATAAACTCCGCTGTCTTTGGCATCAAGGCCCCAGCGGCCACCGGCTGCTACATAGCTGTTCAGTAAAACTGATTCATACTGTGTCAGTACACCTACGACATCAATGCCGCTGTTGGCACAGTTACTGAGCGGAAAATCCACGATACGGTATTTACCGCCATAACCAACGGCTGGCTTGGCAACTTTATTCGTCAACTCGTGAAGACGACTTCCTCTTCCGCCGGCCAGAATCATTGCTAACATACTGTTTTGTTTCATGGCGAATCCTCACTTTCATTTCTTGTTTACCGCCAGGAAAAATTTAACCATTAAAACGATAAACTTTGTTTATATTATACACCTTTCTGAATTAGAAATCCAGTTTTTTTGTGCAAAAAACGTCATTTTTGTGTTGAAAATTATGAAAGATTTGTAAGATTTATGAGAGGCTTTGTCAAAAAAAGAAAG
>ENA-OQCN01000283-OQCN01000283.1-human-gut-metagenome-genome-assembly--contig:-NODE-283-length-26913-cov-2.080303_pt1 | contig 26913 bp, 29 predicted proteins | sample MGYA00242497_ERZ504576 | MGnify/ENA primary metagenome ERZ504576 (study PRJEB26092, sample SAMD00036296) | human gut metagenome | host: Homo sapiens | study: EMG produced TPA metagenomics assembly of...
ATTCAATTACAATTCCAACCCGACTCTCTTGACCTTTCGTCTTAATAAGAATATCACTAAAGCCATCACCAGATTCCCGATTAGACAAGATTTCCCAATCTCGTCTGAATCCGAGAATTCCAATCATCAATCCATGATAAAAATTCTCGTGAAGTGATCTTGCAAAATTGTCACGCACACTGATTGTTTTTCCCATATATTCGATTAACAGTCGCTCAACAGCTTCTGCATCCGCACTTAGAATTGCATTGCAAAAACTTCTGAGCAGTTCTCCATTTCCGGAAACCTCTTTACGAAACAGCGCCAAAATACGTTCAATTATGATATTGCGAATCTCTCGATTTGGAACAGCGAGGCTATAATATCCATTGCCAATATACCCACGCTGTGTCAGATAACCAGTCATAAAAAGCGTACTCCACAGATTATCAATATTAGAATACAAATCTTTGTATGTCACCATCTCATCTACCCTTTGAGTGATAACCTCACCATTCACCAAACGTTCCAAAACATCTTTTGTAAGCATTCCGTTATCGCTAATGTTGTCAATAAAGTGATTGATAACATCATTACCACTGGTATTCATCCAATAGTTTTTCGGAGCGGCATTTTGGTTTTCTCTATGATCTTTACAATAATTTACAACATCCCATGGGCAATATACATCTGCATTTCCAAAACGATAACCATCATACCACTCTTTTTACTTCCTCATAATGACTGCTTAACCCATAATATGAGAGCATTTCCTGTACTTCCTCACTGGTAAAGCCAAAAGTTTCATCAAATTCATTATCTGTGATTGAATATACCGTAAAATTATTCAATCCAGTGAATATACTTTCCTTGGCAATGCGCAAACATCCAGTTAAAACCGCAAACGCAAGGCTCGCATTCGTTTTCAATACATTGCCAAATAAATTACGAAGTAAAAGAACCATTTTATCATAAAAATTATTCTCATATGCCTTAGCTAAAGGTACGTCATATTCATCAATGAGTACAACAACTTTTTGACCATAATGTTTTTCCAATAATGTTGTAAGCTTTTTTAAACTCATTGCTAACACTGCTGGCTGCATTTCCATATCAATTAAAGTCTCATAACGCATCTTATCAATTTTGGTAAGTTTTTCACTATCCAATAAAAAACTGAAAAACATTTCTGCCTCATCATTTATAATTTGCACCATCAAACGATATGCTTCATCGTAGTTTGCTGCATCTGCGCCTTTTAAGCTAATTGAAATCACTGGATACTTTCCCATATATCGTTCACGCAATCTTCAAAAAAAGACACTGCATGTCTCCATACAGTGTCTTAATAATCTAGCATTCTTATGATATTCTGTTTTTATCTTCCGAACTTTTCAGCAACGTCCTCTTCTCCGAAGCATTCACTGATCGGTGCACCTGGTGCTACCATTGGGAATACCTTGTCGTCCTTGTCAATCTGAGCATCAATTACTACTGGAATATTCAGCTCGATTGCTTCCTTAACTGCATTATCAAACTCTTCGCATGTGCTTACTGTGTAGCCCTTTGCTCCAAGACCCTCTGCTACCTTTGCAAAGTCAACGCGGTCATTTAACACTGTCTGAGAATAACGCTGTCCGTAGAACAGATCCTGCCACTGACGTACCATACCAAGCACGTGGTTGTTTACAACGACCTCTATAACTGGGATATTATATCGAGTTGCTGTTGCAATCTCATTCATATTCATACGGAAGCAGCCATCTCCTGCGATATTGAATACAAGCTTATCCTTACGAGCCATCTTTGCACCAATCGCAGCGCCAAGACCATAGCCCATAGTTCCAAGTCCGCCTGATGTTAAAAGCTGTCTCGGTGCCTTATACTTATAATACTGTGCTGCCCACATCTGGTGCTGTCCTACCTCAGTAGAGATAATAGCATCGCCATGTGTTGCCTCATAGATTTTTTCGATAATATAAGGACCAGTCAGAACACCCTTATGATAAGTCATCGGATGTGCTTCCTCATAACTCTTAACTTCTGTAATCCACTCATTATGATTCATCTGAGGAAGCTTTTCATTTAACTTTTCTAAGATAACCTTGACATCACCGATAACACTTGCATCTGTTTTGATGTTCTTATTGATCTCTGCCGGATCTACATCAAACTGCAGAATCTTTGCATTTGCGGCAATTTCTTTGCATTTCCATACACACGATCACTGAAGCGTGCTCCGACAACTACAAGAAGGTCACACTGGCTTACTCCATAGTTTGATGCCTTTGTTCCATGCATACCAAGCATACCTGTATACAAAGGATCAGTACCGTTGAAGGCACCCTTGCCCATTAATGTATCCGCAACTGGAGAATCAATCTTATGAACAAACTCATTAAGCTGTGCGTCTGCACCTGATGCAATTGCACCGCCTCCGACAAAAACGTATGGCTTCTTTGATGCCTCAATCATCTTGACTGCAGTTTCAATATCTTCTGCCTTAATGCGATCTGTAATACGTTTAACCTGCTCTGGCTCTTTACGCTCATATTCTGCCTTATTTGCAGTAACATCCTTTGTAATATCAATAAGCACCGGACCCGGACGTCCTTCCTTTGCAATCTTGAATGCACGACGAACTGTATCAGCCAGTTTATTGACATCCTTTACGATGAAATTATGCTTTGTGATCGGCATTGTAACACCAGCGATATCGATCTCCTGGAAGGAATCTCTTCCCAGAAGTGAAACAGCAACGTTACATGTAATTGCAATAATCGGAATAGAATCCATGTAAGCTGTTGCAATTCCCGTTACCAGATTGGTAGCACCTGGGCCAGATGTGGCCATGCAGACACCTACCTTTCCGGTTGCCCTTGCATAGCCGTCTGCTGCATGAGACGCGCCCTGCTCATGGGAGGTTAAAATATGTGTAATTTCATCCGAATGCTTGTAAAGAGCATCATATACATTCAGAATGCAGCCGCCCGGATAACCAAACACGGTATCTACGCCCTGTTCCCTTAAACACTGTACTAAAATTTCAGAACCTGTTAACTCCATATTTATTTTCCCTTCCTTATATCTGTCTTATCTATGTTTTATATCAGAAAACCAGCTTATTTATTAGTTCCCGGAACCTGCAAAACTGCACCCTTACTTGCATCAGTTACAAGTGCCGCGTAGCGTGCCAGATAACCAGTTGTTACCTTTGGCTCTCTTGGTGTCCATGCTGCCTTTCTTCTTGCCATCTCCTCGTCAGAAACACGCACATTCAAAGTGTTTGCCGGAATATTGATCTCGATGATATCTCCTTCTTCAACAAGTGCAATTGGACCGCCGACAGCTGCCTCTGGGCATACATGTCCGATGCTTGCTCCTCTTGAAGCACCTGAAAAACGTCCATCTGTAATCAATGCAACACTGGAACCAAGTCCCATACCTGCAATTGCAGAAGTCGGATTTAACATTTCTCTCATACCAGGGCCACCCTTTGGTCCCTCGTAACGGATGACTACAACATCACCTGCAACGATTTTTCCGCCCTTGATTGCTGCGATTGCATCATCCTCACAGTCAAATACACGAGCCGGTCCCTCATGAACCATCATCTCTGGTGCAACTGCTGAACGCTTTACAACACCTGAATCTGGTGCCAAATTACCCTTTAATACAGCAATTCCGCCAGTCTGGCTATATGGATTATCGATTGGACGAATAACCTCAGGGTCCTTATTCACAACGTTTGCAATGTTCTCTCCAACTGTCTTTCCTGTAACTGTAATACAATCAAGATTTAACAGATTCTTCTTTGACAGCTCATTCATAACGGCGTAAACACCGCCTGCTTCATTTAACTGCTCCATATAAGTATGACCTGCCGGAGCTAAGTGACACAGATTCGGAGTCTTTGCACTAATGCCGTTTGCGATATCAACGTTTAAAGCTACGCCAGCCTCTCTTGCGATTGCCGGAAGATGAAGCATACTGTTTGTAGAACATCCAAGTGCCATATCAACAGTCAGCGCATTGACAAATGCCTTCTCTGTCATAATATCTCTTGGGCAAATATTCTTTTCAATCATCTCCATAACTTTCATACCAGCGTGCTTTGCAAGCTTAATTCTCTCAGAATAAACAGCTGGAATTGTTCCGTTGCCCTGAAGACCCATACCAAGTGCCTCTGTCAGACAGTTCATGGAGTTTGCAGTATACATACCAGAGCAGGAACCGCATGTTGGACATGTCTTGCACTCATACTCATATACATCTTCTTCCGTCATCTTGCCTGCTGCATAAGCACCAACTGCCTCAAACATGGAGGAAAGACTTGTTCTCTGTCCCTTTACATGACCTGCAAGCATCGGACCACCGCTGACAAATACAGTCGGGATATTGATTCTGGCTGCTGCCATTAACAGACCAGGTACGTTTTTGTCACAGTTTGGAACCATAACAAGACCATCAAACTGGTGTGCCATTGCCATACACTCGGTAGAATCTGCAATCAGATCTCTCGTAACAAGAGAATACTTCATACCAACGTGTCCCATTGCAATACCATCGCAGACAGCGATAGCCGGGAATACAACCGGCACGCCTCCTGCCATTGCTACGCCTAATTTAACGGCTTCTACAATCTTGTCCAGGTTCATATGACCTGGAACAATCTCATTATAGGAGCTGACAATACCAATCATTGGCTTGTCCATCTCTTCCTTTGTAAATCCTAATGCATTAAACAGTGATCTATGAGGTGCCTGCTGCATTCCTTTTTTTACATTGTCACTTCTCATGTTTTTAACCCCTTCCAAATTTGTTAACCAAGAATTTTTTCTGCAATCAGATCGCCCATAGAAACTGTGCCAACCTGTGTCATACCCTCTGACATGATATCAACTGTGCGGTAGCCTGCCTTAAGTACCTCTTCTACTGCTGTCTCAACTGCCTTTGCTTCTTCATCAAGATCGAAAGAGTATCTAAGCAGCATGGCAGCAGATAAAATTGTCGCAATCGGGTTTGCAATTCCCTTACCTGCAATATCTGGTGCAGAGCCATGGCTTGGTTCATAAAGTCCAAGCTTTCCTGCACCAAGGCTTGCTGATGATAACATGCCAATGGAACCTGTAATCATACTTGCCTCATCAGAAAGAATATCACCAAACATGTTCTCTGTCAAAATAACATCAAACTGTCTCGGATTCATAACAAGCTGCATGGCACAGTTATCAACAAGCATATGCTTACTGTTACATCAGGATAATCCTTTGCAACTTCATCAACAAACTGCTCTCCAAAGTCTTGAAGTGTCAAGAACATTTGCTTTTGTCAACGCTTGTTACATTTTTTCCGCGCTTTCTTGCAACCTCAAATGCTTTAACTGCAATCCTTTTAATCTCATTCTCATCGTATGCCATAATATCAGTTGACTTACGAATGCCATCAATTTCCTCTGTCTTATGTTCACCGAAGTATACGCCTCCGGTCAGCTCTCTCATCATAACAATATCAAATCCATCGCCGATAATCTCTGGCTTTAATGGACAAGCATCTTTTAATTGTGAAAACAGCTTTGCCGGACGGATATTTGCAAACAGACCAAGACCTTTACGAATCTTAACAGAACCTGCCTCCCGGTACGCAAATTTGGTGCTACCTGATACCATCTTGAGTTTCCGACGTTTCCGCCTACTGCACCTAAAAGCACGGCATCACTAGCCTTTGCCTTTTCAAGTGATTCTTCGGTCAGCGGTTCGCCATACGCATCAATTGAGCAGCCGCCCATAAGAAGCGTCTCGTATTCAAACTCATGTCCATATTTTTTTGCTACGGTATCCAGTACCTTTTTGGCCTCAGCCACAATCTCAGGACCAATTCCGTCTCCTGGTATCAATGCAATCTTACCTGTCATCCTGTATCCTTTCCAACAGCAAAAGCTGTCTGCAAAAAGTTTCTTTTTTATCATAATGAAAGTACAAGCACCTTTCAGCACTTGTACTTCCCTATGTTAGTATATTTTGACATTTTTTTCAAGAGAACAAACTTCGTTCCACAAATAGCATCAATAATCAATTAAATTACATCAAGTTTTTTGAAGCAATACACTACTTTGGGATAAAAAGCAATAGGTTATTTGCTCTTATATATCATTATTCATTGATACGCTCAAACACCATTTCATAACCGTCACTTCCAAAGTTTAAGCTTCGGTTCACACGGCTGATTGTCGCAGTAGATGCACCTGTTTTCTGTGCAATCTCAAGATATGTGTTTTTCTGGCGCAGCATAGCTGCTACCTCAAAGCGCTGTGCGATAGACTGAAGTTCATTGACGGTACATACATCTTCAAAAAAAGCATAACACTCATCAAGATTTTTTAATGTGAGAATTGCTTGAAACAAATGATCTGTTTCAGGGTTTTTAATTTTTTTATTCATTCTGGTTTCCGTGTGCTCAAACAATATATTATTAAAGCACACACCCTCTCCTTTCTACATTCCTGTTTTTATTTTTTCTGGTTTTTAATTAGATTTTTAACCCTATGCATGTATTTTGACACGCTAAAGCGAAAAAGTCAAGTCTTTTTGATAAAATTTAATCTTTTCATTTGTACTACTGTTTAAGTTTGCTCCATTTTCTTCATCTAAATGAAAACCTTCTGGTGATACCTTCTGCTCTCCGCACACATCCATACCTAGAAATATAGCACCTGACTTCTTTGCATCTGTCAAAAAACAAAGAATCTGTGAAAGCTGCATGGTTCCCTGGCTCCAGTCCGTAGCTGCTTCTTCTTTGTTTAATACATCCTTATCAAGAGAAATATATACAGGCCACTTTGAAAGTTCCTTACACAAAGCTTCCTTTTGCTGTTCAAATTCAGCCTCTGTCACCCATGTGATGCGAGAATCTTTTTAAAAGCTGCTCTGCTGTTTTTATCCTCATCTGCCGGACCTACTAATACTGCCTTTTTTAAATTAGGAAGATTTTCTAATGCATGAAGAACCCAGCTTCCACATGTTAAAAGACCGCCGCCAAATGCGCTCTCCATACAGTCTGAATGATGGTCAAATAAAAGAAGGCTAAATGGCTGATTTATGCGCTGCAAAAACAAAAGACTGACATAATGATAGTCGCCTGAATCAATAAAATGAAGCGCATTCACTGGAATATGCGCCAAACGCTTTTCAAGCTCTGTTTTCGCCTCATCACTGCAAAATACAGACTCCTAAAATATCAGTGCAGTCTGTATATATACAGTCTAAGCCTGGCTTATTTTAAAATATTGTTCTGTTTCTTCTATGTCTTTTGCTTTCCAAAAGGACTGACTGTCATAGGCACCTGACAAAGAAATCATATAATAAGGATTTTTGCTCACGCTGTTTTTTCCTTTCTTATCTATTATTCCATACATTTTTTAGATAATCTCTTACTTCAAGCAGATCTGGCAAAATTATTTCGGCAAGACTTTGCATTTCTTCATTTGGTTCAAGAAGATCAGGCACCATAATAGGATGAAGACCTGCCGCATGGAGTGAACGCATTCCGTTATATGAATCCTCAACACCATATGCGCTCTCTGGAGTAATGCCCATGCGTTTGCATGCCTCTAAATAAATATCTGGCTCTGGCTTACTCTTTTTTGCCATCTCACCGCCTACAATCACATCAAAATACTGTATTAAGCCGGCATGAGTCAGCTGACGAATGACTGTCTCACTTCTTGTAGATGAGGCAAGTCCAACATTAGCGCCGCTCTCCTTTAGCCATGACAAAAGCTCTCTAGCTCCTTTTTTTACAGGAAGCCCCTCTGTCTCTTCAATTTCGTGAAAGCGATTAGATGTGTCTTTTCTAAACTCCTCATAAGGGAAATCTGGTCCTTCAAAGCGAAACATTGTTTCCTTTGTCTTTCAATTGTCGTGCCAATGCAGGCATGAAACATGCCCTTTGCATCCTTCAATTTATATTTTTCCTTATAACCCTCCCAACAGCGCTCACATACATGCTCAGAATCAAAGATGACACCATCCATATCAAATATAACGTTCTTCATTTTACACCTCTTAAGCTCATATTTAAAAGTACAATAGCCGCCCTGTTGCCAGGGCGGCGAAATGTTATTTTATTTAATCTACATATTTCTTTAAAGTATTGCGAACAGCATCTTTTCCTGCAAGCATTTCAACAAACATACCCTCTACCTTGTCTGCAAGACCTGCCTCGTACATATCAACACCAAAGATTGCCTTATTAGTGAGAATTTCCTTAAGCTGTCCTGTATAAGTCTCTGGCTTTCCTGCTTCTACACCAGAAAGTTTTTCCTGCAGCTTAGCAAGCATTGGATCACTACTAAGCTCCATCTTCTCAAGCTTATCATCTGTTCCAAGAAGATAACGAAGCCATCCTGCAATTGCAAGCGGAATGTATACAAGAGAAGAACAGTCAAGCTCACTGCTTGCCATGTAGGATTTCATTGTCTCACCAAAACGAACAACGATCTTCTGAGAAGTATCAGTTGCAATACGCTGCGGTGTATCTGGCATAAATGGATTTGGAAGACGCTTCTCGATTACTTCATCGATAAATGCCTTCGGGGAAAGGATGACAGGATCGGTAACTACCTTCATACCCTCATCGTAACCGATATGACGAATAAGTCCTGTAAGCTCCTTGTCATTCATCTCATCTGCAATCAGATTGTAACCAAGCAGGCAGCCATAAACAGCCAGGGCGGTGTGCAGCGGATTTAAGCAGGTAGTTACCTTCATACGCTCTACACGGTTTACAGTATCACGGTCAGTCAGATAAACACCAGCCTTCTCAAGTGCCGGTCTTCCTGCCGGGAATTTGTCCTCAATTACAAGGTACTGCGGTCCCTCTGCATTTACAAACGGTGCAATATAGGTATTTCTGGAAGTAATAACAGGTGCCATTTCTTCAACGCCTGCTGCCTCTAATTTTTCCTCAACAGCCTTTGCCGGTCTTGGTGTGATCTTATCGATCATACTCCACGGGAAGCTGATGCTTGATTCATCCTCAAGATATGTGATGAACTCTTTTGTTACAAAACCTTTCTCTGCCCATGCCTTTGCGATTGTCATTACAGATGCCTGAAGCTTCTCTCCATTATGAGAGCAGTTATCCATGCTTACAACAGCAAGCGGATAACGACCTGCCTTGAAACGCTCAAAAGAAGTGCAGCAACAATGCTCATTGCATGCTTTGCGCTCTCTGGACCATTTTCAATATCAGATACAACAACTGGAAGAAAGTTTCCATCAATACCTTTTAATGCATAACCCTTCTCAGTAACTGTAAAGCTGATCATCTGTAAGGATGGATTTACAAATATAGCCTTTAATCTGCCATACTCTGCCTCATCAGCTGTATTTGCCTTAATTCCGTCTGCAATACTTGCAATTACACGGCTTGAGGTATTTCCGTCTGGAAGAAGCGTTACCATCAGTGTCATTGACTCATGTGGCTTGTAGATCTTATCGATGATATCATAATCAAAAGTCTCTGCTGCAATAATTCCTCTGTCAGCAGCACCTTTATTTAACAGATCTTCCTGCAGTCCTGCAATATAGCCGCGGAAAATATTTCCTGCTCCAAAGTGAACCCATACAGGCTCCTCAAGTGTCTTTTTATGAACTGCTTCAATATCATATGACGGCAGTGTAATACCTACCTTTTCAAATTCATTTTTCTTTTGTGTTACATCCTGTAATGTCAGTTTCATCTCTGATTCTCCTTTACAATTGACTCCCACAGACCGCACAAATATGCAGCACCAAGTGCTCTGTCATACAGACCATATCCAGCATTGCCTTCTCGCCCCAGATCATTCTTCCGTGGTCTGGACGAATAATTCCATCAAATCCAGTATCGTACAGTGCCTTCATGATTGCATGCATATCAAAGGTACCATCTGAAGACAGATGTGCAGACTCCTCAAAATCATTCATGCCATCGTTAAACTGTAAGTTTCTGATATGTGCAAAATGGATTCTTCCCTTAAGTGCGTGAATCATCTCAACTAAGTTGTTGTTTAAGTTTGTTCCGTAAGATCCGGTACAGAAGGTAACACCATTGTGCGGGTTGTCTACCATCTTCATCATACGCATGATGTGATCCTTGTTGTTGATAATACGCGGAAGACCAAATACGCTCCAAGACGGATCATCTGGATGAATTGCCATATTGATATCATACTTATCACATACAGGCATAATTGCCTCAAGGAAATACTTTAAGTTTGCAAACAGCTTCTCTTCGTCGATATCTGCATACTCCTCAAACAGCTGCTTAACCTTTGCCATACGCTCTGGCTCCCAGCCTGGCATAACTGTTCCGTTCATGTCATTTGAAATAGAATCAAACATCTTAGCCGGATCAATGCTGTCTACTGTCTTCTGATTGTAAGCAAGAACGGTAGAACCATCCTTTCTCATACGTGCAAGCTCTGTACGAGTCCAGTCAAATACTGGCATGAAATTATAACATACCATATGAATATCAGCCTTACCAAGATTCTCAAGTGTCTTGATATATGCATCAATATCTTTGTCACGCTCTGGAGCTCCCGTTTTGATTGCATCGCTGATATTTACACTCTCAATGCCTGGAAGGGTCAAACCTGCTGCCTCTACCTCGTTCTTAAGAGCCATAATCTCCTCATAAGTCCACAGCTCACCTGGCATTTTGTTGTAAAGAGTAGAAATAACACCCTTTACATAAGCGGTCTGTCTGATCTGCTGTAAGGTAACGGTATCATACTGGCTGCCGTACCATCTCATTGTCATCTGCATAACGAATTCTCCTCCTGTTTGAACTCCAATTATCCATTACAGATAAGCGGCAGTTTTATATATTTTTTACTATACTTACATATTAGCATAGATCACTATGATTGAAAATGTGTTTTTTTACATTTTTTGTGTGATTTTTGGTAGTAAAATTTTTGTTCGTGCTGCACTCATACTTACAAAAACTGTGTCACATCTTTGCATGCCACATAGCTTAGTTCAAAGTTCTGCGCTGTCAATGTTTTTGACTCTTTGTCATAAGATGGTGACGTTTCTTTTGCACGTTTTTTAAATGTCGCAAAACTAACATCTGATTTTTGACCACCGCAAACACAAAGATAAGCTGCATTTTTGCTGTAAGCACGCTGCTCACAATTAAAATTCATACCATTGTGTGCTTCCAGCTTTTCACTGCACCATAATGCCAGATAGCCTGTTTCTTTGCGAAGGAATATCCAATTTTCTTCATGAATCACCTCATCAAAACGACACTCTGGGCAATATAAATGAGTATAGCCAATTGGATGCTCATCTGGAATCACATAAATACCGCCAAGAAGACCATGCTGCTGTTTTAATGCCGGCATCACACCATTTCCATGCCAGTAGCCTGGACGCATATCGCCCTCCTCTGATGTAGAACCTGGATGCGTAACGAAAATGCTCGCTTCTCCGTCAAGCGCTGCATACCACATGTGCTGCTGATAACCGTATGTACCTGGTCTAAAATATGTAGTGCCATGAAAACGTTCGTTAAATGATTTCGTAAGTTATGTGTCGTGATATCCACATCTTCCTTAAGAGTCTCATTTTCCCAACGTGTAAACGGCTCTCTAGGAGATGCTACGCTCGTCAAGCAATAGTCATCATTTTTCTCCAGATAAACTCTTGCATTGCCCGTTGTATAATTTGTCTCAACATCATCCTCCATAAGCTTTACAAGACCTTCTGGAATCGGATAGTGACTGCTTGCATAAAAACCAAGCCATCCCTCTCCAAATGTGTATGGCAGCTTTGGATTGATCAAATTCATAAGTGCCATTGCTCCCTGATCAAACGGATACAATACACTTCTGTAAACACGTCCCATCGGTGCCACAATACCAGTTTTATAAGTGTGAAGAGCAAGCATAGACAACATCTTATCAGTAACAGCTGCCGCGCGCTTTGAAATTTCCGGCTCTGAATAATCAACTACATTAATCAATGCAGCAAATGTAACGCACATATAGACAGTACTCAAAAACTCCTCAAAGCCATACTCTTCTACATCATCAAGCCACTGCAAAACTTTGTTTCTTCCATATAAATGAAGTTCTTTTCCTGTCATCTTTGCACGTGGGAAATATTCGTCTGGATACATCTCTCCTGCATTCATCGCACATGTATAGAACATCAGCGCATGGTTCTCGCTCCAAAAGCACATGCCATCAAAACCGTCCATATCCATCCAGTAGCGATAATTGATCATAACATCTTTTATACGCTCTTTCATTGCTCCCTCAACTGGATAATTATGCAGATAACGAATCAGTCCGCACATCAAAAAGTCAGAGCAGTCATATCGCTCTTCGATCATCTCAAGCATCTCATACATCAATCGCTCATCATCCATAGAGTTGTCATTGAAATGCTTTCTTGCAAGGATATTGGAGATTGGGAAACCAAACTTCTCACCGCGGCTCTCGCTCATAACATCTGCAATTCGTCTGAATATAAGCTCCTTATTCTCCTCAAAGCTAAATGCACTTCCATCCTCGCGCAATGCATATTTAGGAACAAGCTGCTCGGTGCGTTCAAAGACACGCTTAAGTTCAAGCTTTCCTAAAACAACCTTCACTGTTACATATGGCTGTCCATTTTCTAAAAGAATCTCGTTTTTTCCCTCTGCCTGATACCAAACAGCAGGTATCTTTGCCTTTGCAAAATCCTCTTCATGATAGCGATATGTATAACTTGTTCCTGCTGGAGCTGGGCTGTCAAAACAAAGCTTATTTGACTCTAAACGTGCACTCTCCAAAAATGCTTCTGCCACAGCTGCAGCGTCAGCACATGCTTCATCTGGAATTGACACTTTAATTTCATCCTTATGATTTAAAATCTGCAGACCTGCTACACTTCTTGTATCACGCACGCCAAGATTCTCACATGCTAAATAAATAAGATTGCGCCCTGCTTTTAAATGAAGCGTCAGCTCTTTTTTCTGAATTGGCTTATAAACTGGCTGCTTTAATGCACCCTCTAATCTGCCATTGCAATATACATCAACTGCTGCATATGACCAAAGCGCTGCCGTAACATCGATATCCGATGATGTCTCAAGCACAGTCGCAATATCAAAATGAATGCGGCGCATAACAGAATAGAACGTTGAAATATTTACAAAACAGCTTCCGCTGTCATAGTAATACTTCCATTCTTCATTCAAGCGGCTCTTTGCTCCAACAAGAATCTCACCAGTTTCACCAACTGGTTTGTGTTCTGCAATTACAGAACGCAGATATGCCTCATAGCGAAGCTGATTTTTATCCTTCGCCTCATTAAAATAAGGCTCTTCCTGCGGACCTGACACCATAAAATGTGTCACAAATCCATCCAGGCCTAGTTTCCATCCGCTCATTTGCTTTTTCCTCCTACAGCATTATTGACTCTACTTACGCTGATCAATTTTTGTTATTGACATCATAAAGACAAATTGCTTTTCTTGTATTACAGCTCCTTGGTACTACATTTATATCTTCTAATACAAGATTATCAATATGACGTGCCAGATGCCATATGCATCTACATCACCATGTGCATTGCTCTCTGGATAATCCTCCAAAAATTCATCAAACGTCTCTGGGATTTCAATGATTTCCTTATTATCCCTATATATAACATGATAACTGTTTACAGTAATATTTTCAAGTGGTCTCCGAACAACACTTCCATCATTTTTAGTTGTCTCATAACCTGTTAAAATTGCCGGAACTTCTGCGTTATCTGCATGAATATTTTCAATGCAGATATTTTTAATGCTGCCTCCCCAGTAGCGATTTTCTCCTACATTGTCTGTATAAGGTTCATTATAACGATTTCTCTTATTTAAACAAATATACAAAGGACACATAATCTTATCCATCATGATATTTCTAATAGTTACATCAGAAAGATTAGTTCCATCACATGACTCAAGCGAAATTCCTGAAACAGAACCAGGATAAATATCGGGCATACAAAACGTACAGTTTTCTACAAGGATATCACTAATATCATTTGCTGTTTCAGTTCCAATTTTGAATGCGTTCATAACTGTAACAACAGTACATCTTTTTACATGTACATGCGTCATGGCACGTCCAGTACGAATTGGATTTTTAATTACAATTCCATCATCTGCACAGGAGATAAAACAATGATCTACTAATACATTGTCACTTGCGTTAATATCAACACCGTCTGAATTTGCTACATGACGATTATCATCAATTACCATATTCTTAACTATGATATTTTCACAGCACTCAATATGAAGCGTCCAGCTCATTGAATCATATAAGATAATATTGTCAAGCATAACATTTTTACTGTCCTGTACCCATACAAGTGCTGCCGGACGTTTAAATTTGGTTTGCCCTCACCATATTTATCTTCTGAATAACGTATTCTCTGTCTATAATAATAGCGGAGTGTTCCAGGAATAGTATTAATTTCTTTTGCCTGATCACGTCTTGGCAAACGGCTTGTCTCAAATGGAACAAGTGCTGGAAGCTCTCTTGGTTCATATACATACCACTCACCGCTTCCGTTAATACTACCTCCGCCTGTGATAGTCACATCCTCTGCATTCTTTACACGCACAAAGGCGCCCTCACTCGACTCGCCTTTTCTGTCATCTATCTGTTCTTTTTCTTTTGCAAGCAAAAGATCTACATTTCTGGACGCTTTGATTTCAGAATCTGCCGTAATAAACAGTGTCGTGTGAGACGGAATATACACAGTGCCCATGCAATATGATCCCCCCGCAACAAGAATCACACCGCCGCCTTCTTCTCACATGCTGCTGCAGCTTTTAAGAAAGCTTCGGTATTTAAAAGATTTTTTTCTGGTCTTGCTCCAAAATCGCGAATATCGAAAACCTTTTTTCCTTCTGGAAGCTTTTTGATTTTTATCGATAATTCATCATATGGAAGTGCTTCATAATAATCACCAGGATAGATATTTCCTAATTCTGGGTAAGTGGGTGTATCATATGTATTATACATAACAGTGAATCCTTTCCAAAAAAGGCCGACAATTCGTACTACCACAAATTGTCGGCCTGTCTTTTTTTAACCCTTTACCGCACCAGCTGTCAGACCGCCCATGAAGAAACGGCTAAAGCAACAGTAAACAATCAAAATCGGGACAATTGAAATTGTCGCACCTGCAAACATGATGTTCCATGCTGCAGTACCGTCTCCGGCATTCTTTAACATATTAACACCTACTGTCAGAGGACGAAGCTTATCATTAGTCATTGTAAATACAAGAGGAAGAATGTACTCGTTCCATCCCTGTCTGAAGGATAAAAGTGCAATTGTTGCCAAAATCGGCTTTAACATTGGAAGGATAATCTGATAATAAATTCTAAAGAATCCACATCCATCCATCTTTGCCGCCTCGTCAAGCTCCTTAGGAACAGAATTAACAAATCCACGACATAAGAAGATGAAAGTTGCCTGGCCACCGCCTGCTGAGATAATAGCAACAGCTAACAGGCTCTTATTCATCTTCAGCTTAACAGCCAGCTCAAATAAAGGACGAAGGGAAACAGAACCAACGTTGATGAACATGAATGCTACGAAAAGCATATACAGAAGTTCCTTACCCTTAAAATTCTTTCTTGCAAATACGTATCCTGCCATGCTGGCATTGATTAACGAAATAAGCATAACAGCTAAACTTAAGAACACACTGTTCATTGTATAAGTTGCAAAATTTGCCTGCTTCCATGCCTGAACATAATTATCAAACACCCACTTTTGTGGCAAGATGCTAGAACCGCCGACAAGCAGCTCCTTGTTGTCCTTAAAGGAACCAAAGATAACATAGCATACAGGAAAGATTGTGATGACCGCCACGAATGCCAAAAACAGCCAGATGATCAAACGGACGATCTTCGTTTTTGTTGAATATACTGCATGAGTTTTTTCCATCGTATCTCCTCCTAATTTATACTACATCGTCAAGTTTCTTGGAAACAAACAGATAAATACCAGTTACAATACCTACGATTACTGCTGCAACAACACTAAGCAGTGCTCCATAACCGATCTGTGGCTGGCTTGTGCTTCCTGCAGATCCAAAGATAATATTGTAAATGTATAAGAACATTACCATAGAACGGTTGCCAGGTCCTCCATTTGTCAGAACCATGATTGCCTCGTAATCCTTAAATGCTCCAGTGATCGCAAGCATTAAAACAACCTTTAATACCGGTGCCAGCATTGGAAGTGTAATGCGGAAGAAGGTCTGCACGCCAGTTGCACCATCGATCTTTGCACTCTCGTAAACATCCTCAGAAATACCAGTCATACCAGTGATAAAATACAGCATGTAGTTACCAAAACCACCCCAAATTGCAAGGATCGTAACGGCTACCATAACAACACTCGGACTGTTCAACCACTTTATCGGAGAATCAATCATATGCATGTTCTGAAGCATAGAGTTTAAAATACCATTCTTTGTTGCAAAGATAAATCCAAAGATCATACCTGCAATAGATGTACTGATGATAGTCGGCATGAAATAGACTCCTCTAAATACTGAAGAACCTCTTAATTTCTGGTTTAATAAAACTGCCATCAACAGAGCTAACGGAATGATGAAAATCAGCTTATAGAATGCATATTCAAATGTATGCATAACACTATTCCAGAAAACCTTATCATTCAGCATACGCTCAAAGTTTTTCCATCCGGTAAATGTAGACTTGAAACCATTGTAGTCACATGCTACATAGCGGAAAATCCAGATAAACGGATAGATAGAACACAGGCAAAGAAAAAATACTGCCGGTGCCAGCATAAGTGCTGCTGAAAAACTTCCACTACTTTTCGCTTTCTGGAACTTTTGTGAAAAAGTCATTTTTTTCTGGCTCATAAAATCCTCCTTTTTTTCTTAGTTCACGTTTTTTTTTGCATCCCGTGAATAGATGCGATAAGAAAGGGAAAGCCGTCTCCTTATTTTTCGGAAACAGCCTTCCCATTTTATTCAGATGCCATTATAGCTGTCTGTTTCTTATTTATCCAGATAAGTTGCAGTTCCATCACTTGGATGAAGCGGATCATAATCCTCAATTACAAGTCTCTTAACGCTGCCAGACTCGATATCTGCATCATATGCCTCATTGTAACGGGTATTCAGATCTTCGATTGCATCGTCAACATCAACATAACCCATGATTGCATTCCACATAACAGTTCTGTAATCATCACCTGTCAGGTTAATTGTCGGTACTGCCGGGTATACAGACTCATAGTCAAGTAAAGAGAAGTCTGCCAGACGGCCGATCTTAGACTTATCGATCTTCTCATCCATATAAGAAGTAATCGGCAGACAGTAACCATTCTCTAAGTATCCCTTTAAAAATTCCTCAGACTGGAAGTACTGAATTACCTTCCAAGCCTCATCTGGATGCTCACTGGAAGACATGATTGCATAGCCCTTAGACGGTGTTGTCTGAAGTGCACCCTTGATCTCGCCGTCAAGAGATGGAACCTCTGCTACGCCCCACTCAAAGTCTTCGATTGGCAGCTGGCTGGTGAATACACCTGCCTCCTGAGAAGCGTTGCCCCACAGTGCAAACTCGCCTTCTGCAAATAATGCTCTCATGTTATCAACGCCCTGCTGATCCGGGTAAGCAATCTCCTCATCGATAAATCTCTTGCCCTTCTCAAGGATTTCCTTGTAGCCGCTGAAATCAAACTTGCCATTTACATAGTCATAGTAATAAATACCAGATACCTGAGCCATCATCTCAAGCTGACGCTCAAATGGAGAAGATGAAGTAAATCCGATTCCATAATACTCGCCGTTTCCATCCTCAGTGATCTTCTTTGCCATATCAATGTACTCGTCAAGTGTCTTCGGAATTTCTGTATATCCGCTCTTCTCTAACAGATCCTTATTGTACTCAATACGAACACCAGATCTCATACCAGAATATACCCAGTACAGATTGCCATCCATGTAGTTTAAGCCCTCATATGCATGCTCATATGGCTCGTTAACCTTCTGGTACTCCTCATCTGCATCAATGTAATCGTTTAACGGAACAAGCATATCGTTATCTACGAAATTCTTTAATGTTACGCTCTGTCCGATGATATCCGGTGCTGTACCGCCTGTGTAAGCAAGAGAAATCATGTTCTCATAATCATCTGTGATGATCTGCATATCAATGTAGATATTGTCTGTATTCTCCTTGTTGTACTTTTCTACCATCTCAGTCATATACTCACTGTCATGACGGTCATTTACCCAGTAAGTGATGGTAGTTACATCATCTGCCATTGCCGGAACTACACCGATCGTACCCATTGCCATTGCTGCACAAAGTGCAAGACTCATACCTCTTCTTTTCATTAGAAAGTCCTCCTTAAATTCCTTTACAGCTTATCCAGTTTCACAATAAAACTCGGATTGCTGTTTGCTATGGCTATGTTTTATCATGAATTGTAACAATTTTCAACATCATTTTCCATGAATTATGTAACACTTTCCATCATGTGACATTTTTCAATTATTCATTTTGTTGGTTACAGTTCACGCGTCAAGGTTACGAAAGCCCTTCTCCTTCGGGCTTTGCTATAAATATTGGCTTACGTTTAAAAGTTGCTTTTCTGCTCCATTCATGTTAAAATGACACTAGCATATGTGCGTAACAAACATACAAAACCAGAAATTTCAAAACAAGGAGGAACTTTCATGGAATCCATTTCTATCCGGGTTCTGCTTGCTGATGATGAGGCTGCCATTCGAAACGGGCTTCAAAATGCAATTCCCTGGGAGCAATACCATGCCAAGGTAGTAGCCGTTGCTTCTAACGGCCAGGAGGCACTTGATTTAATAAACAGCTATCGCCCGGATCTTGTTATAATTGACATTAAAATGCCTCAACTTGATGGACTTGAGGTAATCCGCCGAACTAAATCTGCAGGAATCACCTGTCGTTTTTTAATTTTAAGCGGATATGACGATTTTTACCTTGCACAAAAAGCAATTCGCTATGGTGCAAACGGCTATTTTTTAAAGCCGTTAAAAAATTGAAGAATTTAAGGATGAGCTATCTCGTCAATATGCTGAGATTCTCTCCCATCATAATTCTTCTGCTGCCGCCAGAAATTTAGATGAATTAATGGAAAGTTCAAAAATTTTCTTTTTGAATCAACTTCTATTAAATGAAATTCGCGATGAAAGTGAGATTGAACGACGCCGCACTATGCTTTCTCTTACGCTGTTTGATACTCCTTATCGCGTTATTGTCTGTTCAGCAGTTATATCAAATGACAGACTTTTACCTGCTCTTAAACAGGCAAAATCTCTTTTTATAAGTGCTTTCTCCAACCAGTCTATTGAAGCCTGGATTCTTCGTGAAAAACAGCTTGTACTTCTTATTTCTGACGCTCAAAATAAGGAGCTTTGTGCAATCCGAGAACCTATTGCAAGTATACTTTGCCATTTAAAGCAGCAAACTGGTATCCGTTTTTATACTGCTATCAGTACACTTGCCGATCAGACTGAACAAGCTGCTGCCGCTTACACAGACGCACTTCGCGCATTATCTTATCACATATATGAACGTGAAAATGATGTATATGACGATACCATGGTCTGCCGCCAAAAGCCTTCATTTTCTCCTTCGTCAATTGCATATGATCCAATGATTTCCTGCATTGAGCGCAATGATCCTGATGAAATAAAAAGATGTTGTGCCCAATTTGTACATTCGCTCTTTTTTACACAACTGCCTCCGCCTGATTTTATCCGCGGCATGTGTATTCACGTACTGACAAACATCCGTGTGCGCTTTCTTGCAAAACACACAGAGCTTTCACCAGAAGAGCCTATACGCCCAGATGATGTGCTGTTATGTCACACAATCACAGAACTAATTGAATGGCTGACAGCTGGTTTTCTGTCGCTTTCAGAAAGCTATAAACGGCAAAAGAAATCCTCAGATCCTATTATTGAAACTGCTAAAGAATATATAAAAAACCATATCAGCAGTAATTTAAAAGCAAAGGATGTAGCTGCCACTGTCAACTTAAGTGAATCTTATTTTACGATTTACTTTAAAACAAAAACCGGACAAAATTTCCGTGATTATGTACTGAATGCCAGAACTGATCTTGCCAAAAAGCTTCTTTTAGAGCAGCGGCTTAGTATCAGCGAAATTGCCTATGCGACCGGCTATCAAGACTACCGCTCTTTCTCAAGAGCTTTTAAAAATGTCACTGGAATTTCTCCTTCTGACTATCAAAACCGATAGTACAGACCACAATACAACATTTTTATATGACGATGAAACAATTAAAAAAATTTATTGATCATTTTCGGCCCTCACACCATATCATGATAAAAAGTTGGTTTGCCACTACATTTATTGTTGTGGCAAGCCTGCTTTTCATCAGCCTTGGGGCACAGGTCTTTTTACGAAATTACTTTTTATCACACGCACTGACACGTGCTGAAAATAACACAGCCAGCACGGCGCAGGCATTTGAAGATGCACTTTCTTCTATCACAACGAGATTTGTTGATATTTGCGGAACAACTGAATTTAGCAACAAATTTTCGCGAATACGGCGATGCAAAAATGATGATTATATCAAACTTAACAGTGATCTTCAAGATACACTTCACGATCTGTGTGTATCTAGCTCACTTATTCGCTCTGCTTTAATAACAAGCAAAACTGGAATGGTTTACCACAATTTTAGTGAAAGCCTTTTGTCAGCCACTGATTATACTCTTGGAAATCCTGCTGAGTCCATCTCTGGCATCACAGTACTTGCAGCTCAGACAAGCCCATTTTTAGATCAGCAGACTGTAATTCCTATTGCCATTCCTCTCACCTATATGGAAAATACGACCATTGTGATTGTAGCAGACAGTGTTGATGCATCTGATGCTATTTTATTTATCCTTCTCGATGCCGGAATGGTTCGCGACTTCTTCATACTTATAGCGAACGAAGCTCTGAAGGAGCTTACTATCTAACCGACTCTGGCAATCTTATCGTAAATGCTTCAAGAAAGAACAGCGACTCTTCTGACAGTGATGCGCTTCATCCTCTTCCAGTTCGCAAAAACTCTCTTACTATTGAACAAGATGATGCCTATCTGATCTTAAAACGAATTGGAAACAGATCGCTTTGTCTGGCTAATTTAATTTCGGTGGACCAGCTGCTGTCATCGCTTCGTACTATCCAGCATTATCTGTATCTTGCTATTTTAGTTGTACTTTTGACAATCACTGTTGGTACACTGATTGCCTCCAATCTGATTACCAGATCACTCTCTAAACTAATCGGTGCTGTATCTGCCATTGAAAATCAGACTTATGATTCAAGTCAGATTTTAACCCAGTCAGATGAACTTGGTCAGCTAAGTAAATCACTTGATTCCATGTATCAGACAATTCAGCAGCAAATCGAACAGATTAAGCTGGAGCGTCAAGCCAAATACAATGCTGAGATACGACTTTTTTCAGAGCAGATCAATCCACATTTTCTATATAACACGCTTGAATATATCAATATGGAAGTCTACAGCAATCACACCAAAAATGCCTCCATGATGATTCAAAATTTAGCTGACTTTATGCGAATCGGTCTTAATTTTGGAGCGAGCTGATTTCAATCTCAAAGGAACTTGCACACGTTCAGGCCTATGTTAATATAATGAATTACCGTTTTAGCCATAAGATATGCTTTACGAGCGACATTCCAAAGGAACTGCTTTCTTATGAAATATTAAAAATCATTCTTCAGCCGCTTGTTGAAAACTCTATTCGTCATGGTTTTGGACTTGACAACAGTTCTAGCTATCTCGATGTGCCATCCATAAAAATTGAAGTTTACCGTGATGATCCATGGTTATATCTTCGTGTGATTGACAATGGCGCAGGAATTGATATTGAAAGAGCGACACAAATTTTACACACAGGTACAGACGGACAAAAGCATGTTGGTCTTAATAATGTCTATCAACGACTCGTATTTTTCTACGGAGAAACGGCCAAAATCACCTTTTCTTCTATTCCATATTATGAAAATATTGTACAGATCAGGATCCCCTTTATTTATCCGATTCCTGATTTTGAGGAGGAACATCATTGAAACAAAATAATACAAATAAAACCTTTAAAACTGAGCTTGAAAAATTAAAACAGATGAGCATTGAAGATCGTCTATGGTATATCTGGGAATATTATAAGCTCCAGATTTTTGCATTTTTTCTAGTCATATTTCTTTTATATGAAGCAGGCACATGCATTTACCGTAACCTTCAGGATACCATGCTTTACTGCGTAACAGTAAATGAAACAAGTCTTCTCTCCTCTGATTTTTCTGTTGTTCAAAAGGAATTTGAAGAAAAAAATGGCTTTGACAAAACTTGGAAGGAAAACACTATTTTTGACTGTTCTTTATCTGTTGATGACAGCAACAAAGAAGTTTATGACCAGTATTATAACACTGCATCAAACATTAAGTTAACCTCGCTTCTTGCAACCGATACGATAGACGTTTTAATTACAGTTCCACAAATGTTTTCCTACTACACGGCACAAAATGCCTGCCTTGATCTTTCTTCTTTTCTTTCTGAAGATTTATATGAAAAACTTGAAAAGGAAAATCGTCTTTTAACAGCTGTTGACGGCGGCGGAAATAAAATCTGTACTGGAATTTCACTAGATGACAGTTACCTTTCGTCTAAACTTCCTCTCTCAGACGAATCCTCTCTTTCTGTCTGCACTGACAAAATCATCCAGATGTTATTCAGGATTTTATAACATATTGTATTTGGGGAAAATAATTATAAAATCTGTTGTATTTTCCCTGAAAAGTGTCCTGTCATTTGTCAATTTTCATGGTATACTTAACATAAAGGATTTTTATCCAGATTAAAATTTACGGAGGTTTCACTATGTTTGTACACAACAATACGGTAACTGCTACGCCATGTGAGCCAGGCGTTTCACGCAAGGTTATGGCTTATAACGATCAGGTTATGATGTGCGAGATTACATTTGAAAAGGGAGCAAAGGGCAATTTCCACACTCATCCACACGTTCAGACTACTTACATCGTAAAGGGAAGTTTCGCCTTCACAATTGATGGAGAAACTCAGGTGGTAAACGCAGGTGACAGCATTTTAATGCCGTCCAATAGTCTTCACGGATGTGAATGTCTTGAGGCTGGTGTTCTGTGCGATGTTTTTACACCAATGCGTGAGGATTTCATCAAGAAATAAGGATCACTTTTTAATAAAGAGAAAGGATAACGCCATGAAAGAATATATTGAAAATGTTCTGGCTCCAAAGCTCCAGGGTGATGGCGGCTGGGTCGAGTTCGTCTCCTATGAAAATAAAAAACTGACTCTGATCTTCCGCGGCGAGTGTTCTAAATGTCTGATTTTAAACCGCTGCGTAGACTGGATTGCCCAGCAAATCAAAGAGGCAAAGGGTGAAACTGTTGAGATCACTGCTGTCCGCAAGAAGCCATTCTTCTGGGACAACGTGTGATGCCAGAGTCTCAAAGTCGCAAGCTGATCATGTTTGCATGAGGAAGTTTGTGACCTTGAGACCCGAATGTTTTTAGAATTGCGAGAGATGCGAAGTATCAAAGCATTCGTAGGCATCATAATTAATTACATATATGAAAGGATTTTACTATGGCTCATGTAAAAGTTGTCCGCCGCAGTATGAGACCGGAGGAATGGACTGACCTTCGTTTTGTATGGCTGCAGCGCGGCATTTATGAAGAGAAATTTGAAATTACAGATCTTGAGATTCGCGATGCCAGACAGATTTCAGAAGATCAATACGAATATTATTCTGATGAATATCGTCCGTTAAAGAAAGACGACATGTATTTCACCCCAGATGGAACTGCCTTTATCCGCGGCCATGTGCAGATTCCAGCACATATGAAGGGAAAAACATCTACTTTACACTTCATACAGCAGCTGAGATGATCGTTAAAATTAATGGAAAGTATGTTGCGGCGTTGACCCGAACCGTGAACGCATCCTGCTTAATCCATATATTGATTCTGACGATCTTACAATTGAGATTGAAGCATATAACCGTTCTAAGCCGGATGACGAGAGAAACCCTGCCTCTCTTGCACATCGTGGCTGCCGCCAGATCTTCGAGGGAGCTTATCTTTCAACTATCCGCGATAATGTACAGTCTCTTGTTTATGACTATATCTTATTTATGGATATCGCTCACAGCGAGTATTTTAATGAAGACTACCGCAAATTTTTGTTCCGTGAACTGAGCAAGGCGCTTGACTTCATTGATTTTGACACCTATGAAGGCGTTGATCAGGCTGCTGAGTATGTAGAAAAGAATATCTACTCTAACACGGACTTCAAGGCAGCGGTGATGTTGCTTTAGTTGGTCATTCTCATCTTGATATAGCTTATTATTGGCGCCGTATCCATGCTGTACATAAAAATGCAAGAACTATTCTTATTCAGCTTCGTCTTATGGATCAGTACCCAGAGTTTAAATATACTCACACACAGGCATACACCTATGAAACACTGGAAAAGTATTATCCAGAACTGTTTGCTGAATTAAAGGAAAAGATTGCAGCTGGTCAGTTTGAACCTGTTGGTGCTATGTATGTTGAGCCTGACTGTAATATTCCGTCTGCTGAGAGTTTAATTCGTCAGTGTCTGTATGGACAGATGTACTTCAGAAAGGCATTTGGACGCACCATAGACAATGCATGGCTTCCGGATGTTTTTGGAAACAGCTGGATTCTTCCTCAGATCTTAAAAAAGAGTGGTGTTGATTACTTTGTTTCTAACAAGATGTCCACTTGGAACGATACAAACCGTTTCCCACACAACAACTTTATCTGGAAGGGTATCGACGGAAGCAGCGTATATGCCTGCGTTCCTCCGACACACTTTATTACCTGGAACATGCCAAGTCAGATTCAGGAAAACTGGGAAGCTTATCAGGATAAGGAAACTGGCGGCCAAACACTAAATATGTATGGCTACGGAGACGGTGGTTCTGGATGTACCGAGGAAATGCTTGAATGATTCGTCGTTTTGACAAGGTTTCTGTTATGCCCAAAATCGAAGTCACTGGCGGTGACGCATTCCTTCATAAGAATTTAAAAGATAACATCAACTTAGCTACTTGGGATGGCGAGCTGTATCTTGAGATGCACCGTGGTACCTTCACTACAAAGTCTAATTTAAAGAAAGCAAACCGTACTCTTGAATTTAAGCTTCGTGAGACCGAGCTTCGCGCTGCTCTCGCATCCTTAACTGGCACTTCTTATCCATCTGAGGAACTGACAGAGTGCTACAAGAAGTTCTTATTAAATCAGTTCCACGATATCCTGCCAGGTTCTCATATTCATCCAGTATATGAGGATGCAATGAATGATTATCGCAGCGTTTCCGAGCGTCTTGATGCAATGCTTGCTTTAACTGCTGGCAATGAATATTTCAACTCATTAAACTTCACTCGTTCTTCAATTACCTTCATTGAAGATGAAAACGGAGCTATTACTCGTCACGGTGTAAAGGGATTCTGGAGCATTCCTACACTTGCCGGTCTTAGTACTGGCACTGTCGCAGCTCTTCCATCCAAGGAAAACTGGCTAAGCACTGATTTTTGTGACAAGTGTGATTGTCTCGTTGTAGAAACTCCTTACTACCGCGCAAAGCTTTCAAACGATGGAAGCTTTGTAAGTCTGTACGACAAAGAGCTTGACCGCGAGTGGGTTAAGGAAGGCTGTGGCTTTAACAAGCTTCATCTGTATGCCGATAACCCAGGTGTTTATGATGCATGGGATATCCTGCCAAATTATAAAGATGTTCAGGTTGCTTTAAACGTAGACAAGCCACTTGCTCTTGTATCTTCTGATGGTTCCTCTGCTGAATTTGCGGTTACTTTCACAACAGAAAAGAGTACCTGGAAGATGATTCTTCGCTTCTTTGCTGATTCTCGTGCAATCGAAGTTGAAAACGTCGTAGACTGGGATGAGAAGCATAAACTTGTGAAAGTAACTTGGACCAGACGTTCTGACAAGAGAGCTCGTTTGTGATACAAGTGCCGGCTTTGTAAAACGTGATCTTACAAAGAACACCTCCTGCAACAGGCTCGCTTTGAGGTTTGCCATCATAAGTGGTGTGATATGTCTGAGAGCGGAAGCGGTATTGCAATCATTAACGAGGGCAAATACGGCGTTGGCCTTGAAAAAGATGAGATTTCCTTAAGTCTTCTTCGTGCAACTATCCGCCCTGATATCACATCTGATATCGGCCACCATGACTTCTGCTACACAATCCTTCCGCACAGCGGTGATGCTGTAGAGGCACAGGTAAATAAGACTGCTATGGAATATAATGTTCCTCTTTGCAAGTCAAATGTCACTGTTCCTGCTGCTCTTCGTGACACCTTAAACAACTGTGGACTTTATCTGCAGGCAATGAAACGTTCTGAGGACGGACAGTATCTGATTCTTCGTCTGTCAGAGCAGGATGGACGCCGTGGAAAGATTGCTTTCCCATTTGAGGTACAGACTATGAATCTCATCGAGGATATCGAAGGCAGCACCAAGGTTGTCTCCTATCATCCATTTGAGCTTATTACTGTTGCAGTAAAGCCAAGGATCTGTAAATGTTAGCTTATCAACTATAATTGTAGCAAAGATTACAGTTTACGCATTATGTGACGAAGCCCTTCGGTGCAATGGTTTCGTCTTAGGGCATACTGCAAATATTTGTCTATAAAAAGAGGCTGTGCACAAAAATGCGCAGTCTCTTTTTTATAGACAAACAGTTTCATCCATGATACAATAATTATAAGAAAATAGTGCCTTTAGCGGCACGGAAAAGAG
>ENA-OQCN01000285-OQCN01000285.1-human-gut-metagenome-genome-assembly--contig:-NODE-285-length-26831-cov-3.365451_pt1 | contig 26831 bp, 30 predicted proteins | sample MGYA00242497_ERZ504576 | MGnify/ENA primary metagenome ERZ504576 (study PRJEB26092, sample SAMD00036296) | human gut metagenome | host: Homo sapiens | study: EMG produced TPA metagenomics assembly of...
AAAATAAAAAAAAGAACAGCCGATACATATATTCGAACTGTTCTTCTCCTTCCAAAATCCACGCAACATTGACATTACTGTTTCCTGCTCGTTTGTACTCAGATCGTTCCCTATCCTTAGTGGTTCTATGTCAAGATTTAGTATAAGTTAAAATAAAACGATTGCAGCATGCCCTTTTTACCATTCTTTTGATTACCGTTTATTACCATAAATCATAGCATTCCATACATTCTTTATTTCTATATTCATGTTTTTCATAGTAACCAATTAATTTTCCATTTTCTCTAAGCGCTACCATGTATACATCTTTATTCTGTTTTTCGTTATAAAACGTATATACCAGATTATGATTTTCATCTGCTGCAAACCAGTCTACAATTTCTTGTATCCGCTTTACAGATTCTGCATTGTGACAATTTAAAAGACTCCGTCCAATCAGTTTCTCCCCGCCACGTTTTTCATAATTCTTTATGCTGTCGGATTCATGTAGACAATTTCATGTTTTAAATTACAAATAACAATCGAACTTCTGTCTTGGTCTATTATGCTTTAAAATAGTTGATATAGTTTTCATTCATTGAAATTTTCACTTCCATCCATATTCATTCCCACCTTATTATCAGCTTAATTTGGTTAAATTCTCTCTGTACTCAGCCATTTCAAAAATTCCTGTTTTACTTTCTGCTCTAATTTTAGTTTCTTTTTTGTGGCAGAATGCCGCTTCTACGCTGTTTTCTGCAAGCTGAAGTAGCATTTCCTCCGAAAGCTGAAATGTCTCTTTTAACAACCGATATTCTCTTTTTAACGAAGTATTCGAAACCGTCATATTATCAGTATTAATCGTCACTAAAATTCCTTTTTTTAAAAATTCTATAAGCGGATACTCACAAGAATTTTTTACAGCTTGTGTCTGGAGATTGCTGGAATAGCATAATTCCAGATATATTTTTTCTGCTTTTAATCGTTCTAAAAGCTCCGGACTTTCTATTGAATGAATTCCATGACCAATTCTGACAGCTCCGCACGCTAATGCTTCTTCTACACTTTCTGCACCGGCAGCCTCTCCTGCATGAATAATAATCGGCACATTTTGTTCTTTTGCCAGTAAAAATACATCTTCAAACATTTTTGTCGGATAAGCCGACTCATTTCCTGCCAAATCAACTGCACAGACACCCTTTTCTAAAAATTCTTTTGCAATTTTAACTGTTTCTAAATTTTCAGCATGATTCGCCTCTCCACGCATACAACATAAAATCAGCTGCGCTTCTATCGGGAATTCTTTCATTGCTTTTTCGAGTCCTTTGACTGCTGATTCTACTACTTCTTTTTGTGTTAAGTTTCTTTGTTGGTGCAGTTGTGGTGCAAAGCGGATTTCTGCATAACAAAGTCCCTGTGCTTGTAACTCTTTTAGCAATTCATAGACTGCATACTCCAGACATTCTTTTGTCTGTAATACCTGAAGCGGTGAAATCAAATTTTTCTAAATAATCTCCGAGATTTTTACAATCCGCTCTACCATCATCTGTTTTTTTAATTCGTTTTCTTCTGTAAACGATAGTTTCACACCTGACATTTCTGCCATCCAAAGCATGTTTTTCGGATTCAAAGAGCCATCTAAGTGTAAATGTAAATCAATCATCTTATCATCCTTTCTATTTCACCATTTCCAGTACAGCATACAAAAAATAACCACTATCTCGACTTATCTGATTCAGTTAAATCCTTTCTTCTAACCGAATTCAGATTTTCTGCTCTTTTTTACAGATTTCCTGATACACATCCGGTTCATTAATATTGGTAAAATACCATTCTTCTGCCTGTGTATCATAACAGTCATAACCAACCTGATTTAAAAAGCGAAAAACAGATGCCTGCCCCGTTTCCAGAAATTGTGCTATTTCCTGATATAAACTACTTTCATACACTGACATCAAAGATTCCTCTTTTTCGGCATGTCGAAGCAGAACCACTCTGTTTTCACTTTCTTTTTGTGCCTTGTCAACTAAACTTTTTAATTCTTCTTTTGGAACAAGCGGAGTATCTACACCTAATACCAGACAATGCGAAAAGCCCTCTTCTGATGCTTTTCTAAAGCAGGCTTCCAATCCTCCGAGCGGTCCTCGATTTTTGATACGATCCATTACAATTTCTTCCGTACAGCGCACTCCCTTATAACCGGAAATATAAATTTTTTTGATTCCAAGCTGTTTTCCTTTTTCTATCTGTATCTCCAAAAAAGTATTTCCATTCAAAATCAAATCACTTTTTTCACGTCCCATGCGACTGCTCTTTCCACCGGCTAAAATCACCAAAGCAATTTTATTTTCTGGCACAGTTTGAAGCTCCCCGGTTAAAATCTGTAATCCATGTTCCAGAACCGGGATAATATATTCCAGACTTTCTCTTACCGCTTTTGGACTTCCCGGAAGATTGACAATCAAAGTACCTTTTCGGATTCCTGCTGCAGCACGGCTTAACATGGCTCTTGGCGTAATTGTCATACTGTAAGCACGCATTGCTTCCGGAATTCCCGGTACTTCCCTTTCTATAATATCTTTTGTTGCCTCTGGCATACAATCTCTTTTTGAAAATCCGGTTCCACCTGTCGTTACAATCAATTCTGCAATCGCTTCGTCTGCAATTCTTTTCATCTCTTTTGCAAGCATTTCTCTTTCATCCGGAAGTAAAATGGCATGAACGACTTCATATCCATTTGCCTCCAAAATTTCACGAATCACCGGACCGCTTTTATCTTCTCTTTCTTTTGCATATCCAGAATCACTGGATGTAATAATTGCTGCTCTCATTTTTACTCCTCTCCGACAAACACGCCTTTTTATTTCGCCTTCAGCCACCTATCTGTGACATCAGTTTCATCTCGTCTTCTTCAATATTCCCTGAGGTAAAATGATGCCCAACCGGCTTTTCCCATATCACTTTTTTCATTGCTTGTGTTAATTCTTCATCCGTACATCCATTTCGGATTAAATCTTTTAAACTAATTCCTGTTTGGTACTGCAAACAGGCTTTTAAATATCCCTCTGCTGTCATTCTGACACGATTGCACTGGTCACAGAATTTATGGGTCATCGCACTGATAAATCCGATTTTCCCTAAAAATCCGGAAATTTCATAGTAATGGCAGGGTCCATTTCCATACCTCATTGAAATTGGAGTCATTCTGCCATAAGCTTTTTCTAAAATTTCACAGATTTCACTTTCTCCTCGAAATAAAAATTCTTTTCCATAACCAATCGGCATCATTTCTATAAACCGGACATGTATCGGATATTCTTTTGCAAGCTTGGCAACTGCCACCAGATTTTCAGGTTCTTCAACTACCGGAACACAATTAATTTTCAGACCTATATTGGGATATTTTAAAGCTTCTTCCAATCCTTCCAACACTTTAAAAAGTCCTTTTCTTCTGGTAATTTTCTCAAACTTTGCTTTATCCACAGTGTCCAGACTGATATTAATGTTATCAATCCCAGCCTCTGCCAATTCTTGTATCTGTTCTTTCAATAACATTCCATTCGTTGTTAAGGTTACTTTTTCGATCTCCGGAAGTTCTTTTAACATTCTTACCAGGGTCGAACAATTTTTTCTTGTGAGCGGTTCTCCGCCGGTCAGTTTTATTTTTTTTTATTCCAAGCGTTGTAATACAGGAACAGATTCTTTGAATCTCATCATAAGTTAAAATTTCTTTGTGAGAAACCTGACAGATTCCATCTTCCGGCATACAATAAATACATCTCAAATTACATCGGTCTGTAATTGAAATTCTCAAGTAATCAATTTCTCGTCCATATTTATCTTTCATAATTTACTTTTCTGTTTCTCCATCCGTTTCTTCTTCTATATGAATCTCATCCCCCTCTTCAATGATTCCTCCATGAAGCACTCTTGTAAAAATACCTTCTCTTGGCATAATACAATCTCCCATAATTTTGAAAATTTCACAGCCACTGTGACATTGTTTTCCAATCTGAGTAACTTCCAGCAACACCTCTCCACAGCGAAATCTTGTTCCAACCGGAAGACTTTTTAAATCATATCCGCTTACGATTAAGTTCTCTCCAAATGCACCATCATCAATCGGCGCACCTTTTGCTTTAAATTCCTCTATTTTTTCATAAGAAAGAAGCTGACCTGACGATGCCATTTTCCCGCATGTGCGTCATTTTCAATTCCAAATTCTTCAATTAATTTTGCACGATGCACATTCTTTTTTTGTGTCCCTTTCTTCTCACTGATATTGACAGCTATTATTTTTCCCATCTAAAACAAATCCTCCTTTGTTCTCTGCTTTTTTATATTTTCCCTCTTTTGAAGCAAAGACATTTCTGTTATACTATTATCATAACACATAGAAAACATGAATAAAAGAACTCTTTTTTGCATTGGAGAAATTATGTATATTAACGAACAATACCACGATTTACCATTATTAGAAACAAAAGAATACCGGTTTATCAGCCGTGATGGACAACTTATTTCAAAACAGGAACAAATTTTAAAAGAGCATCTGATTGACGTCTATTTAAATGACCATTTAACGATGAAACTCGTTTGTCTCCCGCAGTATCTGACAGAATTAGTTCTTGGTCGGCTTTTAACGGAACGAATTATTGATTCCATCTCCGATATCGAACAGATTTATATCTGCGAATATGGAAAACGGGCAAAGGTTTATTTAAACAGAACATCAGAAACACTTCCGCAAAATACCGAAAACAATCTTTTTATAGAAATCACTCCTACCTGCTGCACCGGAAACCATATTTTAAATGATTATTTTGTTTCCGGACAAACGCCAAAGACTGTACCTTCTATTAACTGGAAACCCGACTGGATTTTTCAGATGGCAGATGCCTTTGCTGACGGCATGCCGCTTCACAGCACAACTTTCGCCACTCACAGCTGTTTGCTTGCAAGAAACGGTCAGATTTTATTTTCCTGTGAAGATATCGGCCGGCATAATGCGCTTGATAAAGTGATCGGTTATGCACTTAGAAATCAGATTGATTTACGCGAATGCATCGTTTATTCAAGCGGCCGAATCCCAACCGACATGGCAATGAAAGCGATTTATGCACAAATTCCAATTCTTGCCAGTAAAGCTTCTCCTACTGTAGAAGCGATTGAACTTGCGAAAGAATATCATTTAACTTTAATTTGTGCTGCACGGCGAGACCGCATGAAAGTATTTTCTTAAGTCTTTGTCAAACAAAAATTTTTGAATCGAAGATTTTTCTTGATTCGGTTAAATAGACCGGGGGCTGTAAAGCGGACATTCGCAATCCGCTTCGCTACTTGCTCATGAACGCAGTCGCTTTGCGATCTGTCAGTGGGAGCTTTCAACTCCCACTGACAGAAGCATTCCCCCGCTTCAAGTGCGCAGAGCACTAAGCAGCGGGGGAATGTTTATCTGCGTTCAAATAAAGAAAAGACACCCTGTCATTTTTACTGATAACTGTCAAAATATTTTTCAAATACATTCTGACTTATCTGTTTTACTTCTTCCAACATTTCCTCATATCTTTTTATAAATTCTCTACCCTCTTCTGTAAGGATCGAAGTTCCTCCATGTGGACCACCATTGTAACGATTTAAAAACTGAAATCCCATCTGCTCTTCCGCACGATTTAACAATTTCCAGCATTTTGAATAAGAAATTTTCATCTTTTTTGATGCCGCATGAATCGAACCAGTTTCATCAATAAACTGAAGAAGATGAAACAGTCCCGGTCCAAAAAAATCTTCTGTTTTTGTAATGACAAGCTTCGTTTTTACCCCAAGTTTTGTCTCTCTTTTATTTTCTGTCATACTGTTGTGCTCTTCCATTTGATTTACTGCTCCTTTTCACTTTTTTCAGATTATCTTTTCTGGATTTCTTCCCATAATTGATAAATCCATTCTGCCAAAGACCCTGCTTGATTTAAATCAAAAATCTTTATCTGTTTCTCCCATTTCTCTGTTTCTAATATTTTTTGTTCTTTTAATTCCTCTTTTTTAAAATCTGTCACAATTCCTAACAGCTTTTTACTGTCACACACAGATTTTGCCGAGTTGCCTTTTCGTATGAGTTCGATTTTTGAGTACTTTGAATATTTAAATCCCTCCAGCAAAATAATATCTGCGCTCGGAAAACTGGCAATGAATTCTTCTTCTGATAGTACCGTGTCATAATGAATCATCATATATTTCGTCTTTGAAAATATAAGAGTGCTATCTGCACCTGCCTTTGCAAACTTCCAGCTGTCTGTTTCCGGAACATCTGCTTCAAAATCATGTCCATCATGCTTGATAACCGCCACATTCAAGCCTTTCGCCTTTAAAAGGGGCAATATTTTTGTAATTAACGTAGTCTTCCCTGAGTTTTTTACTCCGCTTACTGCCAGTATAAACTGTTTTTTCTGTGTTCTTTCTGCTTTCATTTTTCTTTTATCCGGTTTTTCTGTAATCTTATTTTAATGTCAAAATCCAAAAATCAAATTTTAAATCAAATCGAATCTACAACAAAAGCACTTCTGCCTCTTCTCCTGCATGAATCCCTGGCCTTCCCTCCTGCATATCAATCAGACAGTTACATCCTGCCATTGTCGCAAGAACTCCATTGGAATGAAGTCCACATGGAATCATAACTCCGGTTTCGTCTACAAAAGCACGTACATATCGTCTCCCTTTGATTTTCTTACTGAATTCATTTTTTAATACACATTTTTTATGTACAATCGCAAGTGTTTCATCCTGTGTCATTTTATGTAACATTGGTCGAATCAGTACATCTACGCTGACCGCCACACCAAATGGATTTCCAGAAAGACTGATAATCGGAACATCATGATATACCGAAAACAAAGTTGGCATTCCCGGTTTCATTAATACCCTCCAGAAAATTCGCTCTGCCCCAATCAGACGAAGTGCCTCATGCATAATATCTTTCTTGCCTACCGATACAGCTCCTGTTGTTACGATTAAATCTACCTGTCCTGCGATTTCTTTGATTGCCTCTGCCATTTTCTGTGGTTCATCCTGAATCGTATCAATACGTACCAGTTCTACATCAAAATCCAACAGACGAGTCGCCAGCAGGCTCTGGTTTGAGTTATAAATCTTTCCCGGAAGCAAAGGTTGCCCCGGAGTCATAACTTCATCTCCGGTCGTTAAAACAGCAGCTTTTACTTTTCTTTTTACTAAAACTTTTGCTCTGCCCATACTCGCAAGGATTCCAGTTTCAACAAAACCGATTTTTGTACCTTTTTTTAATAATACGGTATCTTTCTTAAAATCCTCTCCTTGAAAGCAATAGTCTTGCCATTTCTTTTTACTTTTAAAAATCTTTACCGTATCTTCTCCATAATCAGTGTCTTCCTGTCTTACACAACAGTCACAGCCTGCCGGAATGGCTGCTCCTGTCATAATACGAACAGCCTCTCCCAATTTTACTTCCCGATCAGAATATTGACCTGCATCTATTTCCTCTATTACTTTTAAACACACTGGTGTATCACTTTTTGCTTCACTTAAATCTTCAAAATGACAGGCATATCCGTCTACCGGAGAACGGTCAAATGGCGGATTATCAAACTCTGCTTTTTCATCTTTGGCAAGAATTCTTCCTCTTGCCAAAAGCAACGATACCTCTTCCGTTTCTTCTATTTCTTTTGTATGACATAATAACTGTTCAAGCGCCTCTTCTACCGTCAGATTTTCCATGTCATTTCCCCCTTTTTTCTTAATGTGCTCTCGAAATCTTTTTATACTTGATTATTTTAAACACCTTTTCCAAAACTGCAGTTTGGATAATGACATTCTTTACATCCTAAGCAAAATCCGCCATTTCCCATGTGTGCCAAATCTTTTTTTGTCACTTCAATTCCTGCTGCAATTCTTGGTAAAACCAAATCAAATACCGTTGCCTTTGCATACATTACACACCCTGGAAGTCCCATAACCGGTGTTCCATCTTCTAAGTAAGATAGTAAAAACATTGCACCTGGAAGCACCGGTGCTCCATAAGAAACAATCCTTGCGCCTGTTGCTTGATTGCTCCTGGAGTTTTATCATCAGGATCTACACTCATTCCTCCGGTACAGACAATCATCTCTGCCCCTTTTTTCTTTAATTCTAAAATTGCTTTTGTGATTTTTTCCATATCATCATTACATACGATATGACCACATACTTCAATTTTGTACTCTTTCATTTTTTCAATGATAACCGGTGTAAATGTATCTTTAATTCTTCCATAGTAGACCTCATTTCCTGTTGTCACAATTCCAACGGTCTTTTTCTTGTATGGAGTTAAAGAAACCAGCGGAGTCTCCCCTGCTGTTTTTTTCACCTGTTCCATTTTCTCTTTTGCAATCACAAGCGGAATAACTCTTGTTCCCAGCAGACGGTCTCCTTTTTTTACCGGAAAGTTTGTATGCCTGGTTGCAATCATAATTTCATCAATCTCATTGATAGCATCCAGTCTCTTTACATCTACCTGAAATACTCCATCACAGTCTGCAATTAATTCAATTTTACCCTCTTTTACATCGGATGGATGCATATTGTCATTGATACATACGTCACAGAGAATCTGAGCTGCTTCATTTTCATGCAGAGTATTCTCATCTTTTTCCCATACATATAAATTATCTTTTCCAAGCGATAAAAGTACCGGAATATCCTTCTCTTCTACAATATGTCCTTTTCTGAATGCAGTATCTTTTACCACATCTTTTACAATCCGCGTAATATCATGGCAGAGTACATGACCTACTGCCTCTGTTGTCTTAATACATTTCATCATCTTTTCCTCTTATCTTTTTATTTTCAAAATTTCTCTTATTTTGATTTTGAAATTATTGTAGCATAGTAACAAAAAAGCTCAACCTTGACCACGTTTTTGTATAAAAATAATCATTTGATGCAAAAACGGGAGATATTCTCTTTACCGCTTATGAGAATATCCCCCATTTTTTTATATTTTATAACCAGTTCTACTACTGCTACAGCAGAAACTTAAGTTTGCTGTACTACGCTTTTTCAATGCGAATTGCACATACTTTATATTCCGGAATTCTTGCATACTTATCAAGCGCCGCATTTGTCAGCCAGTTTGCATTTCCATCCGGGAAGTGGAATGGCATCCAGGACTCTCCTTTTGATACTTTTGTACCAACACGAGCCGTAGATTCAATCTGACCACGTCTGGAAGTCAGACGAACTTATCTCCATTCTTAATGCCAAGTGCTTCTGCATCTTCCACATTCATTTCAATAAAGGATTTTCCTTCAATCTCCATCAGTTCCGGAGTTTTTCCGGTCATCGCTCTTGTTGTATAGTGATATAAAATACGTCCAGTCATCAGAATAATCGGATATTCTTCATCCGGAAGTTCTGCTGACGGAATATATTCTGCCGGATAGAACCAGCCAAGACCTCTTGCAAATTTACCAACATGCATAATCGGAGTACCCGGATGGTCTTTTGTCAGACATGGCCACTGAAGCCCTTTTCCCCCAACTTCTTCACTGTCAAGACGTGCATGACTGATTCCTCCAAAGGATGGTGTCACAGATGCTACTTCATCCATAATCTGTGCTGAGGTCAGATGCGGCTGAGGATAACCCATACGATTCATCAAATCAATGATAATATCGGTATCTAATCTTGCATTGCCAGGAATTGTTACTGCTTTACGCACACGCTGTACACGACGTTCTGTGTTGGTAAATGTTCCTTCTTTTTCCGCATAGCTGACACCAGGAAGAATAACATCTGCATAAGCCGCAGTCTCTGTCATAAATAATTCCTGAATAACAAAGAAGTCCAGACTTTCCAGTGCTTTAATAATATGATGCGTATCCGGGTCTGTTACAACAGGGTCTTCTCCATAAATATACAGTCCCTTAATTTCTCCTCTGATTGCTGCCGGAAATACATCTGTTGCATGAAGTCCTGGATTTGGATTCAACTTGGTATTCCATGCTTTTTCAAATTTCGCAACAACATCCGGATTTGCCACTTTCTGATATCCTGGGAAATCAGTCGGCGAAGCCCCATATCGCAGGCTCCCTGTACGTTATTCTGACCACGAAGCGGATTCACTCCACAACCTTCACGACCTAATTTGCCAACTAAAAGAGCCATATTTGACATCGACATAACGCCTTCTGTACCGGTTGAATGTTCGGTTACACCAAGACAGTAAATAATTGGTGCCATCTTTGCTTTTGCATACATAATTGCTGCTTTTCTTAAATCTTCTGCATCAATATGACAAATCTGAGCAACTCGTTCCGGTGTATAATCTTTTACGATTTCTTTGATTTTTTCATAGCCCTCGGTTCGCTCAGCGATAAATTTATCATCCTGAAGTCCCTCAGAAATAATGACATTCATAATACCATTTGCAAATGCAACATTTGTACCAGGTTTTAATTTCAGATGAATATCTGCATGTTTTGCAAGACCGATATCACGCGGGTCTACTACAATCAGTTTGCATCCTCTCTGAACTGCCTGACGAATCTGCATCCCAACAACAGGATGTGCTTCTTCCGGGTTAGAACCAACCAGCATAATGACATCCGGTTTCTTTGTGATATCTTCAATCGGGTTGGTCATTGCACCTGAACCAAGTGTCATAGCCAGACCTGCTACGGAAGCAGAGTGACATACACGGGCACAGTTATCGGTATTATTGTTTCCAAAACAGGTACGAACCATTTTCTGTACCATGTAGATATCTTCATTCGGTGAACGGGAACATGCAAAACCAGCTAAAGATTCTGTTCCATATTTCTTTTTGATTTCCATAAATTTGGATGCAACCAGATCAAGCGCTTCATCCCATGTTGCTTTTTCAAATTCACCGGTTTCTTTATTTTTAATTAATGGGTCAGTAATTCTTGATGGATGGTGTACAAAATCAAGCTTCCGCTTCGTCCTTTTACGCAGAGCAGACCTTTATTGGATGGTCCATCATACGCTTCTGTATCCACAATTTTTCCATCTTTTACTAACAGATAATACTGGCATCCAGTTGCACAATGTGGACAAGTTGTCAACACTTTCTTTTCTACCTGATAAGCACGGTATTTCTTTCTGCGCTTCATAGTAAGAGCGCCTGTCGGACATGCCTGAACACAGTTACCACAGGATTCACAAGTACCATCTGCCCATTTGCCTTCTCCATTTCCAATAATAGACTGGAATCCTCTTTCCATTGTGGCAATTGCGCCTCTTCCTACGATTTCATTACAGGTGTTGACACATCTGTGACATAAAATACAAAGGCTCGGGTCATAAGTAAAAAACTTATTGGAATCATCGATTTCTCCACCGCTTTTTTCACCTTCATAACTGGAACAATCCAAACCATACTCATAAGCATAATCCTGAAGCTTACAATCTCCGTTTCCCTCACAGGAGAAGCAGTGAATGTTATGGTCTGATAAAAGTAAATCTAAGGTCTGTTTTCTTGACTGGATTACTTTTTCAGACATCGTAAAGACTTCATCGCCCTCTGATGCCTGTAAAGTACAAGCCGTATCAATTTTTGTTCTTCCGTTATTTTTTACTTCCACTACACATAAACGGCAGGAACCGTCCGGCAGTAAATTTTCTATGTAACATAATGTAGGAATCTTGATTCCTACCTTTTTCGCTGCATGAAGGATGGTTGTGCCTTTCTCCACTTCAACAGGATTTCCATCAATCATTAAATGAATCATGTCATCCTCCTCCTTTTCTTTTTTCAATACACTGATTTTTTAGCTTACACTGATTGCATCAAATACACAGTTTTCCATACAAGTACCACATTTAATACATTTAATCTGATCAATGATATGCGGTTCTTTCTTTTCTCCCGTAATTGCGCTAACCGGACAATTACGTGCACATTTTGTACATCCCTTACATTTTTCAGGGTCAATCGTATAAACTTTCATTACCTCACAAACATGAGCACGGCATTTTCCTTCTACGATATGCTCTTCATATTCGTCACGGAAATTTTGCAGTGTACTGATAACCGGAAGCGGTGCACTCTTACCAAGTCCACAAAGGGAACGAGACTGAATAAATTTCGCCGTTTCCTCCAGTTTGTCCAGGTCTTTCATTTCACCTTTACCACCTGTAATTTTTTCAAGCAGTTCAAGCATACGTTTTGTTCCGATTCGACATGGACCGCATTTTCCACAGGATTCTCTCTGTGTAAATCCCATAAAGAATTTTGCCACATCTACCATGCAGGTATTTTCATCCATAACAACCAGACCACCGGAACCGATAATCGCATTAAACTTCTTAACAGAGTCAAAATCAAGCGGTTCATCCAAATGTTTTTCTACCAGGCATCCACCAGATGGTCCACCAATCTGAACAGCCTTAAATGCAGCTCCTTTTTTAATACCGCCACCAATATCATAAATAATCTGACGAAGAGTTGTTCCCATCGGAACTTCAATCAGACCTGTATTTTCAATTGCTCCGGTTAAAGAAAATGTCTTTGTTCCTGAACTGCCTTCTGTTCCAATTGAACGATACCAGTCTGAACCATCTAAAATGATTCTGGCTACATTTGCATAAGTTTCAACGTTATTTAAAACGGTTGGTTTTTCCCAAAGACCTTTTTCTACGGTACGAGGTGGTTTTACACGAGGCATTCCTCGTTTACCCTCAATTGATGCTGTCAGGGCAGAACCTTCACCACAAACAAATGCTCCTGCTCCACGGTTGATATGTAAATGGAAGTTCACACCTGAACCTAAGATGTTATCTCCTAAAAGACCATATTCTTCTGCCTGAGCAATTGCCAGTTTTAATCTTGCAACAGAAAGCGGATATTCCGCACGCACATAAATATAACCATCATGAGCGCCAACCGCATAAGCAGCAATAATCATACCTTCCATTAATTTATAGGGATCACCTTCCATAACGGAGCCATCCATAAATGCTCCAGGGTCACCCTCATCACCATTACAAACAACATATTTTACATCGGATTCAATTCGCGCCACCTGACTCCATTTTTTACCCATAGGGAAGCCGGCACCGCCTCGACCACGGATTCCGGATTTTGTAATTTCATCAATTACTTCTTCCGGTGTCATCTCAAAAAATGCTTTTACAACCGCCTGAAAACCACCAGCGGCAATGTATTCATCAATAGATTCCGCATCAATATTCCCACAATGCTCTAGTACAATTCTGGTCTGTTGATTCAAAAACGGAATATCTTCCGGATGTTCACATGGTTTTTCCTCATGTTTATAAAACAGCCGTTCAATCGGCTCGCCTTTTAAAACAGTTTTTTCTACAATCTCTTTACAATCATCCACCTGGACATGCACATACTGTAAATGCTGTGGTTCAATACGAACTAACGGTCCTAATTCGCAAAGTCCCTGACAGCCTGTTTTTACTGTACCAATATGCGGTACGTCTTTCTGCATGCTGACTTCTACATTATCTAATCCTTCACAGAGCTTCACCATTTCATCATAAATTTTCTGTGAGCCGGAAGCCACACATCCGGTTCCTGAACAGACAAGAATACGACAGGTGTAAGAATCAATCTTTTCCTGAGCTTCTTTTTGCTTGTTCAACAGGTCTTCTTTGCTTGCAATACTCATTCCTGATTCCCCCCTCTTAATTCTCTGATTAATTTTACAGCCTTATCCGGTGTCATCTTTGGATGGACATCTTCATTTACCATCATAGTTGGTGCTAATCCGCATGCACCAAGACAAGATACGGTCTCTACGGTAAACATCATGTCCTCTGTTGTACATTTTTTCCCCTCTAATCCCAGTTCTTTTACAATTGCATCTTTTACCGGCTGAGATTTTCTAACATGACAGGCTGTACCATCACACACCTTAATGATATATTTCCTTTTGCATCAAAAGAAAAGTTTTCATAAAAAGTCGCTACGCTGTACGCTCTTGAACGGGTGACTCCGATTTCATCTGCCACATAATTTAACAGCTCTCCCGGCAAATAACGGTATTCTGCCTGAATATCCTGCATAATCGGAATCAGTGAGGCAGGCTTACGACCATACTGTTCAATAATCGCATCCGCCTTTTCATAGTATGATTGGTCTAACATTCCGTTTCCTCCTTTATTAGGTTATATATCTTCACGATATTACATTTTTTTATTCCCCTATTTATATTCATTATACCGTATTATTTTTTATAGAGCAAGAGTTTTTTTGTGTATTTTGCTGATTTTTTTTCTGTTTTTTGTCTGATTTTTTGTATCATTTTTAAAAACAAGTCGGTAAGTTCAAACTAATCGTGTGCGTGTATTCTAAAATACAGTATATCAGATTTGTTCCGGCCGATAATCTATAAGTAAAATTTTTTTATTTTCTTATTCAACTGACAAAGTCTTTACTCTGCTATTATCTTTTTTGCTTAATAATAATACAGCTGTTAAAATTGCTATAAGCCCCACGATATCAATTCCTGTAAATTTTGTCTTTAACCATAATGCGGAAATAATGGTGGCTGATACTGGCTCTACACATGCAATCATACTTGCCTTTACCGAGCCGATATCGCTCACACCTTGTAAATACAGTGTAAATGCAAGTGCGGTCCCAATCAAAACAATTGCTCCTACACCTAAAACAAGTGGTAAATGAAAAGCAATTTTATAATTCCAATATCCAAATACAAAAATAAGAAAATACCACCTATCATCATGCCAAAACCAACAATTACGGTACTTCCATAACGACTAATTAAATTTCCTGGCAGCATTGTATAAAGTACCAGTGCGACTGCGGAACTCAGTCCCCAGAATAATCCCTCTTTCGAAATTACAAGTGTTCCTGGATTTCCATGTGTTGCAAGCAGAAATGTTCCGGTAATCGCAAGCAAGATTGCACCCAGTTCTTTTTTCGAGGGAAGCCTCCTTCCCATCACGCAGGAGATAATCATAATCAAAGCCGGACCTAAATACTGCAATACAGTAGCCGTTCCCGCATTCGAATAAGCAATTGCAGTCAAATACATATATTGACAATTGGTAAGTCCCAAAATTGCAAATAAGACAAGTCTTATTGCATCTTTTTTGTTTTTCCAGACTGCAGTCATTTCTTCCCGATGACTGATGGCAGATATTCCAAGCAAAATAATTCCGCTAAATAACATTCTTGTTACTGTCAGCCATTCCGAATCTAAATCTTCAAATGTAAACAGGTACTGTCCACATGTTCCGGAAAATCCCCATAAAATCCCACCAAACAATGCAAATAAGAAACCTCTTATTTTTTGTTTTTCTGAATTTTTTCTTTTTTTGGTCTGCATAATTTATCCTCTTTTTATTCCCATTTTCAGTCAATTAAATCATTTTGAAATCTTGATAAATGCTCATAAGGAAGAATCAAGCGTCCTCTGTACAATCCACATCCATCATTAATCAACCTGTTATCAACTGCTGAGAACATATTTACGTCAAGTTTTGATAAATCCAGTTCCAAAAGACGCATCCCTCGTTCATATGCCTCATCAAAATACAGACATTCGCCTTTCGGAATCTGGTCTCTTTTCCTTCGTTCTTTTTCCTGCTTTTTTTCATATACGCGATGATTTGCCGCTCCAATTTCAGCTACATCATCCATCGTCTTGGTTCGAAGTTGTACTTCCATATAACTTCGTGAACTATTATCATAAAATGTAATGTGAAGAGACTGATACTCATTTTCTTCATGATTAGATACATAATCCCTGTAATAAGGCTTCACTTCCGGATTTAATAAAGATGAACAGCTTTCCTGCACACCATTTGCAGGCTCTGCTGTAAATCCACGCTCCTCTAAAAATTCCGGCAGTACATTTGCAATCTCATACAAACAGTTTAATTCAGCGTCTCTTCTTTCCTGTTCACTTTTAAAATGACATTTCGGCATAGAAATTACAATTCGATAGGCAATCAAATCTCGAAAACAGCTTAATTTCTTTTTTAATTCGGAGACTGGCGGATAAACCTGATGTTCGGAATAATATTCATAAATATATTCCATCACATAACTGTTGAATTTTTCCTCCGCCCGAATCAAAGATTTGATTCTTCCCTTAAAAGTAAAAGCAAGATATGGATATTCCTTTGCCATATATTTATAAAATTCACGGATTTTCTGGGACTGTGCCGTCAAGAAATCATTATGTTCAAGGAGTTCACGAATCTGAATTAAAAAATGACTGTGAATCCGGTCAATTTCATTTTGATTTTCTTTTGCACTTTTTTTTTAAATCATCGATATATTTTTGCAAAATGCGAAAAATCGTATCTCCATCATATAGATAATCGTTTAGCGTAATCATTTTATACTCTCCATTTCCATAAAACGGCCATTTAACTAACATAAATGACCGTTTTTTTAACATCTTCCACAATTTTGACATGGATTACATCTTTTCTTTTTTAGCTTTGGATACCACATACAAAATTCGGCTTTTATCTCTTTTTCTTTCAGATTATATTCTGCCTTATCATAACGAGTGACAAACGTTATCTTCTCTCCATCCTGTTCTACTTTAAGTGGATAAATCGTAACCTGTTCTGGATGCATACAGCTTTGATATAAAACAGGACTATAAACTTTGTCATTCACCTTCACAGACTGGCTGATTGTGCAGACACTCCAATGTGTGTCATTTGTTCTCGAAATTGTCTCTATGCCATAGCACTGATACTCTTTTGGAACTTTGTATGTATCAATCTCAAATGTACCCATTCTTGTTTTTAATTGTTTCATTTTTCTTTTTATGACAGCAGATTTTTTACCATTTCAGCGTCAAATACTACTTTAGATACATGATTTACCTCGATTTGATAAAGTGCATTTGCTGCAATATGTTCTGCTGCCTGCTCCAAGTCACGAATTCCACTTGTGTTTTCGTGCATTTTAATTACCATATCTAAAGCTTCTTCTGTCACAATACATTCATTTTCTTTCATACTCATTCTTCTAAGCACTTTTGGGAGTGCAAATTTAGAAAAGATAATCTTTTTCTCTTCTGGTGTATAATCCGGAATATCAATTACCGCAAAACGAGACATCAAAGGTGCACTAATCTGTGATTTATCATTTGCCGTTGCAATCGGATAAACTCCTACAGTAGGAATCAGACATTCGATATAGTTATCTGTAAATCCAAGATTATCAAGCAGGGTTAAAAGCACATCCGCCGGATTTCCATTTCCTTTTCCGGATGCTGCTTTATCTAACTCATTGATAATGAAAACCAAATTTGACTCTCCTGACATCGCAAAGGCTTCCATGATGATTCCAGGTTTTGCATTTGCATAAACACGAGAACTTCCTGTTAACTGTTCTGGGTCATTGATGGAACTCATATCAAGTGTTGTCCACGGTAATTTTAAGATACGGGCAACCGCATAAGCAATCTGTGATTTTCCTGTTCCTGCCGGACCAACTAATAACAGACCATAAGCCGGAAGTGTATGCGTACGATTAATCTGAATAATGGTTTCCATAATTCTCTGTTTGACACGTTCCATTCCATAAAGTTCTTCATCTAAAATCTTACGAGCTTCTTCCGGGTCAATGGATTCAAAATAATTACTCTTCCACTGAATATTCATCATAATAGAAAGCGCTCTTTGTGCATGGCGTCTTTCTTCCGGTGAAACTTCATGAGAACGTGCAACTGCAAGATTTCGTCTGGCCCAGAGACGGATATTATCCGGCATCGTCTTTCCTGCACAGTTCATAAAATCTGTAATACTCTGAATACTGGTCAGTTTCATATCATCGCCGACTTCTTCCCCTTCTTCATCACTGACTTCCTCTGCCGGCGCATCACTTGCCAACAAACGGTCAATCATAAACTGGAGAAATCCGTCTTCTGCTGAAAGTTTTGTTCCACCTCCAAAAGCAGTTTCACGAATCTTATAGACAGCATAACCATTCTCCTGATTCTTTCCGGAAAGCCGGACATTGATATGGTTTTCTCCCAGCCAGCGTAAAAGACTTGTAAAACGAGCATCAATCTCTAAGATATCTGCCGAAAAAACTCCATCTTCTTCTTTGAACTCAAACGTCGTACGCTTACTTGGATTGGTAAAAATTCCGCCGGAATGATGTTTCCACTGACGAGCAGAATTATCTAAAATTAAAATTGGTTTCTCCGGTGTTGCTTCTGATTCATTTGAATAAAAAACCTCATAAGTACATTCCGGGTCTTTTTTTTTCATTTGGTGTATCACTAAAGTCAAATACTGGCATTTTCTTTCTCCTTTATCTATGCTCTTTCTTTTCTCTCAATTTTTTAGTGTATCATAGATTTTCTTATTCAACAACCATCTGTTTTTGCCATTCCAAGCTGCCAAAACGCTACCGCACTTGCTGCCGCTACATTTAACGAATCCACACCATGCATCATTGGAATCTTTACCGTATAATCACAAGTTGCATGGTACGTTTTGCCAACCCTTCTCCTTCTGTTCCAAGCACAATTGCAAGCTTTTCTTCTGCCATAAGATTTTTATCATCAATACTGACCGAATCATCCGTCAATGCCATTGCTGCTGTTTGAAATCCCATTTCTTTTAACAATTGAATTCCTCCATCCGGCCAGCTCACTTCTTTTTATCAAAAAATGTCCACGGAACTTGAAATACTGTCCCCATACTGACGCGGGCAGCCCTTCTATAAAGAGGGTCACTGCAAGCTGGAGTTAATAATACCGCATCCATATTTAATGCCGCTGCCGAGCGAAAAATTGCGCCCACATTAGTTGGATTTACAACATTTTCTAAGACTGCAATTCTTCTTGCGTTTTTGCAGACCTCTTCTACACTTTTTAAAGACAAACGCTCCATTGCACACAACATTCCCCTTGTCAACCCAAAGCCTGTAAGCTGTTTGAGCACTTCAAATTCTGCTGTATAAACCGGAACAGATTCCCATCGTGAGAAAATTTCTTCTGCCTGTGCTCCTATCTCTTTCTTTTCTATTAAAAAAGAAATCGGATGGTATCCGGCATTTAATGCCCGTTCAATAACTTTTGGGCTTTCTGCAATAAAAATCCCAGGGTTTGGCTCATTAAAATGTAAAAGCTGGCTTTCATTCAGTCGTGCATAAACATCCAGTTCTGGAAATTCAAAATTTGTTATCTCAATTATTGGATTCATAATTATCCTCATTATTTTTCTTTTTATTTCTTTTTATTTTCTGTTTTTTATCATACTATACCCACAAGAGAAACTCAATATTTCCTGTCAATTTCTCTGCTGTTTCATTGCTTTTTTCTCTCTAAAATGCTACTATGATTTTAAAAAGATGTAAAAAAGAAAGGAAGTTTCTTATGATTCAAATTCCTGAAAAAACAATACCTGCCTTTCATTCGCAGACTATTTTGTCGCTGAATACCCAAAAAGTACGAACCGCAAAGTCTTCTCAGACAATTTTACAGTTAAACCAAAATTTGCACTCTCATTCACCTGCTCCCACTACTCCTTCTTACAGGCATCCGACTTTAAAAAACATCGTACAAAAAGGTCAGAAAATTGCACTGTTTACAAATTCTGTTTCTCCATCTGTCGACGTTCTACTAGGATGGAACGTAAAAAAAACCGCCTGCGATGTGGATGTCTCTGCATTTTTATTAGGAGCAAATCAAAAAGTCTTAGGAGATTCCTGGTTTGTTTTTTACGGTCAGCCACAAAGCCCTGATCAATCTGTTTCATTTGAAACACTTTCGGCCAATCAATGCGAAAGAATTCATATTCAGCTAAATCAGTTAAATTCCGTTGTGCAAAAAATCGTATTTGTATTAACTATAAACGAAGCACTTACAAGAAATTTAAATTTCAGTATGATTGAACATGCGTATATCCAGATTATAGATTCTAACCAACACGAATTAGTCAGCTTTCCAATGAGTGATTATTATGAATCTGTTACTTCTATGATGATTGGAGAAATCTATCTGCATAATGGTATCTGGAAATTTCATGCTGTTGGAAATGGGGTAAAAGAAGACCTTGCCGGGCTTTGCAGACGTTATGGTGTTAATGTATCATAAGCGTTCGATTTAACCTCAGCTCACGCTACACTCACTTATACTTAGGAGGAACTTTGCTATGCTTACATTTGAAACTGTAAATGAATTATCTTTAAAAGTAACTTGTTCTGGTTCTGATACACTTTTTGTAAAAGCCGGCGCTTTTATTGCCGGAGATAACCCAGGAAACAAAAATTATCGTTTTGAAAAAGTACTGCTCGGTCCACAACAAAGTCTTGCGCAAGCTGCCTTTGGCTCATTGATGAGAAGAGCGACCGGTGAAAACTTCCCACTTATGAAAGTTACCATGAATGGAGATTCTGTCACTTATTATGCAGATAAAGGTCAGCATGTCGTTATTTACCAGCTTGCCCCGGGAGAAGTTGTTTCTGTAGAATCTGAAAATATTCTTGCCTTTACACCGGACTGTAATTATCAGGTGCGCTTCATCGGCAGTGGAATTTCTCTCAAAAGGACTTGCCACATCAACCTTAACAGGAAAAGGTCCAAATGCTTATGTCGCCCTGCTTTGCAATGGAAATCCAATCATTTTAAGCAATGTAAACAGTAATTCCACTCTTTGTGTAGACCCTGATGCCGTAATTTGCTGGTTCTCCCAGCGTGGATACTGTGATCCGCAGATTAAAACAGATCTTTCATGGAAAAACTTTATCGGACAGGCTTCCGGTGAATCTTACTCTTATGAGTGGAATTCCCACCAGCCAGTTACTGTTTTAGTTCAGCCAAATGAAAGAATCGGTGGAATCCGAGTTGGAATCGATTAATCTCAGGCTTAAAAAGCAGATACCGGAATCCTCTACGATTCCATGTATCTGCTTTTTATTTTAATGTTTTTTATTTACAATTGCTTTTCGGATTAAATCTACCGGTATCATAGTAACCGCTAAAAGAATCACTGCAATCCAGCCCTTAATTCCAAATGGAACACAACTGAACATTTCACCAATCCAATCAAATACGACAAATGGAATCAAACCTGCATTTACAATCACTGCCTGTACTAAAATAATTGTAAAGAATACTTTTAAGAATCCTGATTTAAATCCAGTCCTTTGAAAATTTCAGCTCCGTCATCTCTTACATTAAATCCATTAAACAAAGCACTTACGATGAATAATACAAAATATCCTGTTAAATGCTGTTCTTCGTTTTCAAATAAATTTTTAAAGAACGGTGCTTTCAAATACACAAAACTGACAACCGTAAGCCAAAGACCCATTGTTAAAATCTGTCCCATCATCTGTTTACTGATGATGCTTTCATCTCTGCGTCTTGGTTTTTCATCCATATATTTCTCAAGTGCCGGTTCATTTCCAAGCATGATTGCGCCCAAACCATCCATAACAAGGTTTACAAACAGTAAATGAGTTACTTTTAACGGTTCTTCTACACCAAAGAACGGTGCAATCGCACTGACCACTACTGCCGTTACATTGATTACAAGCTGGAATTTACAGAATTTCAAAATATTATGATAAATCGTTCTTCCGTATAAAATTGCATCTTTAATGGATTTAAAGTTATCATCCAAAATAACAATCTCACCGGCTTCTTTTGCAGCTTCTGTTCCACTTCCCATTGCAAATCCGACATCTGCACGTTTCAGTGCCGGAGAGTCATTTACTCCATCTCCTGTCATACCCACAACAAGATTCATTTCCTGACACAGACGAACCATTCTGGATTTATCTGTAGGAAGTGCTCTTGCAATGACACGAATATGAGGAATGATTTTCTTTACTTCATCATCGCTCATCTCATTTAACTGTGCAGAAGAAAGTGCCTTATCATCTTTATTTTTTAACAGACCCGCATCCTTTGCAATTGCAACGGCTGTTTCCAGACGATCACCAGTAATCATAACAACCTGAATTCCCGCACCCTGCACTTCTGCAATCGCTTCTTTTGCTTCCGGGCGAACATCATCACGGATTCCAACTAAACCAATAATTACAACATCATCATTGATTTTATTTTCCGTCATAGTTCTCTCTGAATATCCAAAAGCAAGGACACGCATTGCTTTTACTGCCAACTCATCAATCTTTTTATTTACTACATCCATATCCAGCGGTTTTACTGTTCCGTCTGCATCCAGATAATGCTTTGCGGCTCCCAATAAACGTTCCGGAGCTCCTTTATAAAATGTCTTTCCAAGACTTTCAATTCTAGCCTGACTAAATTTATTAGAAGAGTTAAATCCCTGCTGTTGTGTAATTACACACTCTTTATCACTTTCAAGTGCACGGAAAGTAGATTCTCCGATAAATTTCATCAATGCCTGGTCTGTCGCATTTCCACCAATTACTTTATGAGATGCATCAAACATAGACTGCGTATTCTTTCCAATTGCAAGATCCACAAGCCCTTTTACTTTTCCATGATTTTTTAACTCACTAAGAGCAACCGATTTTCCATCTCCAAAGAAGAACTCAACAACTTCCAGTCGTCCTTTTGTAATCGTTCCTGTTTTATCACTGAATAAAATATTTAAAGAACCTGCTGTTTCAATACCCTGGGCTTTACGGACAAGTACATTATGGTCAAGCATCTTACTTGTATTTTGCATCAAAACCAGAGAAATCATAAGAGGAAGTCCCTCAGGTACTGCACAGACAATAATTACAATTGCAAGAGAAACCGCCTGAATTAAATCTTTTAAAATATTTTCAAATCCCTCTGCAAAATAAGCGGACGGACCTCCGGCCAAAACAATAAAATAAGCAAAATAGAGCACTGCAATTACAATTGCACCAATATATCCAAAGGTAGAAATCTGTTTTGCAAGTTTCGCAAGTTTTACTTTTAATGGGGAATCCGGCTCATCTTCCTGCATCTCTTCTGCCATTTTTCCCATCATTGTTTTCAAGCCGACTTTTCTGACATCCAAAATTCCCTCTCCATCAAATACAATTGCACCACGGAAAAGAGAATGTTTATCTACGAAGGTATCTCCTGTGATTTCATCTGCAAGCTGGAATGATTCATCTGCCTGTGTTTTCTTGCATTCCTCTGCTTCTCCATTTAACGCAGAGTTATCGACACGAAGAGAACCATCAATTAAGATACCATCTGCCGGAATTTTATCACCAGACTGAAGAAGTACCTTGTCGCCTACTACAACATCGTCCACATCAATAATGGTAATTACACCGTTTCTGTGAACTTTACATTTATCTTTCTCTGTACTTTCTTTCAACTCACGATATTTTGTATCGCTGGCAACACCTGTCTTTGCTGACACAAACGCAACAATTAAAACTGCAACAATCGTTCCTAATGGTTCATAAATCTCAGCATACCCAAAGAAAAACATTGCAATCATAAGGGCTGCAATTGCTAACAGAACTTTAATCATCGGGTCACTAAAAGTTTCCTTGAATTCATCCCAAAATGTGGTTGGTTCTGAATCAGGAATCATATTCGAGCCATGTTGCTTTCTGGACTCTTCGACTTCCTTGTCTGATAAACCATTGTACTTCATTTTTCTGTCTCCTTTTTAAGTTTTTTATAGTATAAAAGAAAGAGAAACCGGACTTACAGCTTCTCTTCCTAAATACCCGATTGCTTTACGTTTTCAAGCAGACATTCGCAATCCACTTCACCACTTGATTCGGTTAAACAAATCGATTTGCAAGCTCTCCAAGACCTGGATCTTTGGTTGCCTGTCCAACTGCACTAAATTTCCATTCACCGTTATGACGATAAATTTCTCCAAAAATCATAGCTGTCATTCCATCATAATTCTCAGATAAATTATACTTACATAACTCTCTGTTTCCTCGTGCATCCACAATACGGATAAATGCATTTTCAATCATTCCAAAATGCTGGTTTCTCTGTACTGCTTTATAAATGTTTACAACAATTACAATTCTATCATATTCTTGTGGAATCCGCAATAAATCTACGATAATCTGTTCATCATCGCCATCTCCGGCGCCTGTAAGATTATCTCCCTGATGCATTACTGCATCACTTTTATGACGAAGATTTCCAAAATAGACCAGGTCCTCTTTTCCGCACAATTTTCCATTTTTTAATAAAATCGCAGAAGCATCACAATCAATTGCCTGTGGCTTTCTTGAGAACAAACCGCCTTTTCTTTTTACTTCATCCCATCCAAGCCCTACAATAACCTGTGCAAGCCCCTGATTATCTTTTGACAGACTTACTTTCTGTCCTTTTTGTAAACTGACTGACATATCTTTGTCCTCCTGTTGACTCTATTTTTTTCTTTTTATTGTCTTTTCTTATTCTACATCTACTCCAAAGCTTCCACAAAGCGCAGCCAGTCCACCTTGATAGCCGCTTCCAATTGCATTAAATTTCCATTCTGCTCCATTTTTATAAAGCTCACCAAAAACAACAGCGGTTTCAATTGAAAAATCTTCACCTAAATCATAACGAAGCAGTTCTTCCCCTGTCTCTTCATTGTAAATTCGGATAAATGCGTTGGCAACCTGTCCAAAGTTCTGTCTTCTCGCTTCTGCCTCATAAATTGTAGCAGTAAACGCAATTTTAGAAATCTCAGCAGGAACTTTTGTTAAATCAATCTTAATCTGCTCATCATCGCCCTCGCCTGCACCGGTACGATTATCTCCCATATGCTGAACGCTCTGTGACGGATGAACGAGGTTTCCATAAAATACAAAATCTTCCGACTTTGTTACTTTTCCATTTTCACCTAACATAAAAGCAGCTGCATCCAAGTCAAATTCTCCGCCCGTATCAAACACATTGATATCCCAGCCGAGTCCGACTACTACATTTTTTAATCCTGGATTATCTTTCGTAAGACTTACTTTCTGTCCTTTTTTTAAACTAACTGGCATAACTTTTTCCTCCTGTATTTTCTAAATATATTCTTAAAACAATTGTCAAGTGGATATTCGCAATCCGCTTCGCTACTTGCTCATAACCAAATAGCTGCTACGCAGCTTATCAGAAGGGGCTTGCCCCCCCCTCCTGATACAAGCAAGTCCCCACCCCTGCTTATTGCTTTTCGCAATTGAAGCAGGTGACTTACTTGATTTGGTTAAACTACTGTTTCTGTTTTACGCAACCTGAATTCCATAGTGACCACAAAGTGCAGCCAATCCACCCTGGAATCCACTTCCGATTGCATTAAATTTCCACTCGCCATTGTGACGATACAATTCACCAACCACAATTGCTGTCTCAATTGAGAAATCTTCGCCTAAATCATAACGAATTAACTCCTGATTGGTATCCTCATCTACAATTCGGATATACGCATTGGAAACTTGTCCAAAGTTTTGTCTTCTCTCCTGTGCTTCATAAATGGTAACAGTAAAGGCAATTTTATCAACACTTTCCGGAATCGCTTTTAAATCCACAAAAATCTGTTCATCATCGCCATCGCCTTCACCTGTTAAATTATCTCCCTGATGTTTTACTGCTCCACTTGGATGCTCCAAATTTCCATAAAATACAAATTCCTTTTCTGTCGGGCATTTTCCATTTGCACCACACATAAATGCAGAAGCATCTAAGTCAAAATCAGCACCTGAATCAAAAGCATTGACATCCCAGCCAAGTCCTACCATGATATGCTTTAAAGATGCATTTCCTTTTGTTAAATCTACTTTCTGTCCTTTTGATAAATTAATTGGCATCGTTTTTTCCTCCTTGCGCTTTTATTTTCAATCTTATTTATACGACTGATTCGGCATATGATATTTCTGGTTGAATTCCTGTTTGATTGTCTCCAATCGTGCCTGGTCTTCAATCCTCTGCTTTCTTGCATTTTCCTGAATCTGTCTTGTCTCATCTATTCCATTTACAATTGTCTTCCAGGTATTTTCCAGTGTTTCTGTTTTTATGGAACTCCCTGAAGCTAATTGTGCCGTGAGCTTTGACTGCTCTACAGTATTTCTTGCATTACGCATTAATAACTCATTCGTTTTCTGGTCAAGCGCTGACATTGCTTCTGCCTGCACACGCTGACGCTTCAACATAATTGTCTGTGCAAGTGCCTGCTTGAATACCGGAAGTGTAATGATAAACGCTGAATTAATCTTTCGAACCAGATTCATATTACTAAATTCCATGGTCTTAATCATTGGAATGGACTGCATTGCCACATTTTCTGCTGTACGCAAATCTTGGGTTCTCTGCTCTAACATCATTAAGGACTGATTTAGACTGGTAATTTCAAACTGAATTGACTGATCACCGGTTGTTTCCATATCCGCCTGACGCTCGGCGATATAATTTTCAATTTCCTTACAGCCCTGCTCTCCTGCCAGAATATATTTTACCAGTTCATGATAATAATTGACATTCGCCTGAAACATTTCATCCAGTTTTCGGTTTGATTGCCGGATTTCCGCTTCGTATTTCTTTAACTGAACATAGATTTTATCAACTTCATCCCCCATGGTATGATATTTATCTATAATTTTATCCAGCTGTTTTCTTAAATTCCCAAACAATTTTCCAAACAGACCCGGATTCTCTTTCAACTCATCAATATCAAACTGATTCATAATTTTTGTGAGTGTATTCAACAATTCACTGGAATCATCCAGTTGCGACATGTTTGTAATTATTTAACACAACATCGGAGGCACGAGAAATTTCTTCTGCAACTTCAGAACCAAACGATACAATTGTGTCTAAATTATAGACTTCTATTGTACTGACAATATCATCTACTTCTTTTGAGTTGGTGAGCGTCGTATTTAACTGCTGACGGTCTGCAACAATATCATATTGTTTACCTCTTCT
>ENA-OQCN01000286-OQCN01000286.1-human-gut-metagenome-genome-assembly--contig:-NODE-286-length-26821-cov-2.845209_pt1 | contig 26821 bp, 33 predicted proteins | sample MGYA00242497_ERZ504576 | MGnify/ENA primary metagenome ERZ504576 (study PRJEB26092, sample SAMD00036296) | human gut metagenome | host: Homo sapiens | study: EMG produced TPA metagenomics assembly of...
CAATCCCGCTTAACAGCCCATACCAGACAAGCCCAAGGATCAGCACCAGTACAAGATAAAAAGACTCCCCCCGCAGCAGGTTGTTTAACACCGTCACAGAAAACAGATACGCCGTATACCCTGCTAACAGCATCAGATACAGAAAATATCCCGCCTGTATGGTCTTTCCGAAAAATGTCCCGCACATTTTTTCCGTATATTCTGCAAAGCTGCCCTGCATATCCCCCACTGCATACACCAGAAGGCGTAAAAATAAAAGTCCAAGCACTGTTCCCACAATAATGCAGAAAATGCCGTCCCGCCCGCAGAACCCGGCGACCGCAGCCGGGATCAGAAGCGTGCCAAGTCCTAAAAGATCAAATACCAAAAGGCGGAATGCCTGGCGGCCTGAAATTTTTTCGTTTGATGAAAACATAATTCCTTGTACTCCTTTTTATTTGGTGTTTGTTTCAAACATTCATCCTTATTTCAATTTCAGTTTCACCCGCTCCTCCCGCCTGGCGTAAATCGGACGTTTTGTCAGTTTGCGGATCGGCCATCTCCACAGGAAATCACGTTCGTCTTCATAGTCCGTCAGATCTGCCCCGACAAACGGCATCAGATATGGGATGCCAAAGCTTTTTAAATGCGCAAGATGGATCAATACAAAGAGCAGTCCAAGCAGCATGCCAAAGTAGCCTAACCACGCACACATTCCGATAAAGAAGAACTTCAACAGACGGAATGCCGTCGCAAATTCCTCATTTGGAATTGCAAAGGAACAGAGCGCAGTAAATGAGATGACGATCACCACGATCGGGCTGACAAGATTTGCCTCGACCGCCGCCTGTCCGATGATCAGTCCTCCTACAATACCGATCGTATTTCCCATGGCGCCGGGCAGACGCACGCCTGCCTCTCTTAATAGTTCAAATGAAAGTTCCATCAAAATCACCTCAACCACCGCCGGGAACGGCACACCGCTCCTCGCATCCGCAAAAGACAAAAGAAGCATCGTCGGCAGAATCTGCGTATGGAAATTTGTCACGGCAAGATAAAATCCCGGCAGAGTCATGGCAAAGAAAGATGCGACATAGCGCAAAAGCCTGCCGAAACTTGCGATTTCCCACCGGTTGTAATAATCATCGCTCGTCTTAATGAACGAATTATAATCAGTCGGCAGGATCAGCCACCCGGGGAATTGTCAGAAAGCACAACCACCCTTCCCTCCAAAACAGCCATTGCTGCACGATCCGGCCGCTCTGTCGTCTGAAACTGTGGAAATGGGGAATACCACTTCTCCTCAGTGAGCTGTTCGATCACACCACTGTCTAACACCCCGTCGATCTCAAATCCCTCCAGCCTGTGCCCGATCTCCCGTACCAGTCCCGGATACACCAGATCCTCCATAAAAACAAGATAAACATTGGTATTCGAGCGCATACCACATTTTTTCTGCTTCACCTTGACTTTCGGGGAACGGATACGCTTTCTAATCAGCGCCGCATTCTGTTTTACCGAATCACAAAACCCCTCGTTTGAACCCCTTATGACCTTTTCAGAATCCGCCTCCGTGATCCCCATATTCGGATAACCGTCGTCCGGTATCTTTACCGCCCTGTCAAATCCGTCCACAAACAGGATCACCTCTCCGGTCAAAAGCCCGTCCACCGCATCCTCTATCGTATCAAAATAAGTTGCATCCGAAATTCCCAGCGCATTCTGCTCCAATGCCTGATAAATTTCCTCCTTCCCAAGCCCCTTTAAATACTTCAGCACCTCACTCAGTGCCGAAGTCCCCATGTCCACCGACACCTCAATAAACGTCAGATAACATGCCACATCCATCTGCCTGCCAAGCATCAATTCCTTCTTTTTAATATCATCGCACTCATGAAAAACTCCTCAATCTGCGCGATATTCTCACTTAATCTCTTTGAAACCGCTACCTTTTCCTTCATAATATCCCTCATTTCCCGGCAACTAAAAAAGGATAAGCCTACGGCTTATCCTCAAAAATTCATTTCCCTTATTCTATGCAATTTTAACCAGATTATACAAAGCTCCCTTACTCCTGCTCCCTGATCATTTCCTTGACCGCCACAACCTGATTTTTGACATGCTTATGCATTGCTTCTGTCACACGTCCCTTATCCTTTGTCATCAATCCTTCCACGATCTCACTATGTTCCCGCATCAGTGTCGGATAATTTCTCTCATCCTTTAAATATTCCACACGGTAACGGTACATCTGCTCTCTCAAATTATTGAGCATATTGACGAGTTTTGGATTGCCGGTCGCCTGATAAATAATATCGTGAAACTGCACATCCGCAGCAGCGATCTTTTTCAAATCTTTTGATTTGGTAGATTCCTCAAACTCATGCATTGTTTCCGTCAGAGTATCTAACTGTTCCTTTGTCATCTGCTCACATGCAATCGATGCTGCAAGTTCATCTAACGCATCACGATCTGAAGCACATCCTCATATCCTTTCTGTCATCTTGCGACTTCCGCACCTTTTCTCGGAATCGTGACCGCTAAGCCCTCCTGCTCTAACATGCGGATCGCCTCACGGATCGGTGTACGCTGACGCCTAACTTTGCAGCAAGCTGCAGTTCCATCAGACGCTCTCCGGGTTTTAACTCTCCTTTTAAAATCGCCTCACGCAGTGTGTTAAACACCACATCCCGAAGTGGCAGATACGCATCCATATTCAGCGTCAAATCGTCTGTCATAAACCTGTTTTCCTCCATTTCTTCGCTTATCTCATGTTGTTGTAAATACTGGTCAGGTAAACCTGCTTTGCCAGTCCGGATGCCTGCATCGCCTCATATGCCGCAACCGCTTTCTCCTTATCATCAAACAGTCCGAATACCGTCGGACCACTCCCGCTCATCATAGCTCCCGCAGCTCCATGTTCCATCATATGTTCTTTGATCTCTGCGATTACCGGATAATTCGGAATCGTCACAGTTTCTAAAACATTTCCCATATCTGAGGTAATGGCTGCAAGGTCTTTTCGTCTGATGTCTTCCACCAGACGGTCAATATCCGGATGAACTGTATTTTCATCCAGCTTCAGATTCTCATATACAAACTTTGTCGATACAGAAATCTGTGGTTTTGCGATCAGTATCGGACATTTTACCATCGGTGGAAGTGCGGTAAGCTGCTCACCAATTCCTTCTGCAAGTGCGGTTCCACGCATAATGCAGTAAGGAACATCTGCACCGATCTTAACCCCACGCTGCATCAGTTCTTCTTTGGACAGTCCAAGTTCAAACATACGGTTCATACCATAAAGCACCGCTGCAGCATCTGTACTTCCACCGGCCATTCCCGCTGCGACCGGAATATACTTGTGCAGCTTCACATCGATACCGTCCCTGATCTGAAATTCATCCATCAGAAGTTTTGCTGCCTTGTAGACAAGATTATTCTCATTTGTCGGCAGAAAAGACAGATTTGTCGTCATTGTAATCCCGCCTGCTGTCTTTTTCATTTCAAGACGGTCAAACAGGTGGATGGTCTGCATGACCATTTTCACTTCATGGTACCCATCCTCACGTCTGCGCACAACATCAAGCCCAAGATTTATTTTTGCAAGTGCTTTTACTGATATTTCCTTCATAATCCCCATACCATCGTCATGTATTTTCGTTGTTTTTTGTATACAACATAAATTTTATCATTTTAAGGCAAAAAGGTCAATTCCATCTAAATTATTTTTCCCGAAAAGCCGATATATTTTACAGACGAAAAAGGAAAAATGCATGAACAAATCAGTCATTCATTTACTGGAATGGAGGAATTATTTATGACTATGAATGCAATTAACAGCGTAAATTCAACAACTAACAGCTATCAGACAGGCACAGCTTCTAAGACAGCTTCTACATCTACAGACAAAACTACAACATCTGATAAGGCAGAAACCGGTGTCGTATATGAGAAATCTTCTCAAACAGACAAGGATACCGTTACCAAAAAAACTGACTATGCAATGGTTGCAAAATTAAAAGCAGATGCTGAGCAGCGTACTTCCCAGTTACGCAGCCTGGTTGAAAAAATGATGACCAAGCAGGGAACCGCAATCGCAAATGCCGATTCCATGTGGAGCTTCTTAGCAGATGGTAACTTTACCGTTGATGAGGAAACACAGAAACAGGCTCAGGCAGATATCGCTGAGGACGGCTACTGGGGTGTAGAGCAGACCTCTGACCGTATCCTTGATTTTGCAAAAGCCCTTTCCGGCAACGATCCGGAAAAAGCAGATCTTCTGATCGACGCTTTCAAAAAAGGCTTTGAAGATGCAACAAAATCCTGGGGCAAAGATCTGCCGGATATTTCCCAGCGTACCTATGATGCTGTTTTGGAGAAATTTGACAAATGGAAAAACGGTTCTACGACCGAAGCTGCCGGAACTGAAACAGAAAATTAATATGTAAATTCTATCACATGAAAAAAATGCAGGAATCATATTTTATGATTCCTGCATTTTTACTTACAAACTTTTTCGCTGCGGTAATTCCTGTATTCCAGATAATAATGTTACCGCAGCGTGTGTAATCTAATCTGTTATTTTTCTTCTAAGATCTTCTCAATACTTGCTAATTTCACACAAACAACAAAGATTTCTGCTGCTGTTGTCAGATCCTCTAAGCTTGGATAAGACGGTGCGATACGGATTACGGAATCTTTCGGATCCTTCCATACGGGAACGGTGCGCCTGCCGGAGTCATCACAACACCTGCTTTTTTTGCTTTTGCAACAACATTCTTTGCACAGCCCTCTAAAGTCTCATAAGTGATGAAGTAGCCTCCCTTTGGTTTGTACCAGGTTCCTACGCCCAAATCGCCAAGTTCTTTGTCAAACATGTCTGTGATCATCTCGAACTTCGGACGTAAGGATGCAGCATGTTTGCGCATATGCTCTGTGATGCCGTGGATGTTCTTAAAGAAACGTACATGGCGGAGCTGGTTTACCTTATCATGACCAATGGTCTGAACCTTTAACTGTTTTTTGATATCCTCCAAGTTGTTTGCGGAAGTTGCGATTGCAGCAACACCGGAACCAGGGAATGTGATCTTACTGGTGGAACAGAATTTGTATACCATATCCGGGTTTCCTGCACGCTTACACTCTGCAAGGATCTCAATCAGATGATCCTGATCGATATCATATAAATGATGTACACAGTAAGCGTTATCCCAGTAGATACGGAAATCTTTTGCAGCCGGTTTCAATCTTGCAAAACGGCGCACAGTCTCATCTGAATAGGTGATACCCTGTGGGTTGGAATATTTCGGAACACACCAGATACCTTTGATTGCCTCATCTTTGCTGACTAAATCTTCTACCATATCCATATCCGGACCGTTGGCAGCATTGGTACATTAATCATTTCAATGCCAAAATATTCTGTGATGGCAAAATGTCTGTCATATCCCGGAACCGGGCATAAAAATTTTACTTTATCTAATTTGCACCATGGAGTACTTCCCATAACACCGTGTGTCATGGAACGTGCAATCGTATCGTACATGATATTTAAACTGGAGTTGCCATAGATAATGATATTATCTGGGTTGCACTCGATCATATCGCCGATGAGCACTTTCGCCTCATGGATACCGTCAAGCACACCGTAGTTGCGGCAGTCTGTTCCGTCTTCACAGGTCAGATCCACATAGGATGCTAAGACGTCCATCATTCCCATTGACAGATCAAGCTGTTCCTGGGATGGCTTTCCTCTGGACATGTCAAGTTTTAATCCACGCTGCTGGAATTTCTTGTACTCTGCCTCGAGTGATTTCTTTTCGGCTAACAGTTCTTCCTTTGTCATTTCCTGGTAAGATTGCATTGTTTGCTTCCTCCTCTTGGTTCGCTATACATTATTTATCATTCATGGGAATATTCCCCTTTGATCTTGTGGAAATATTCTCTGATCTGCTTTTCATAACCGTTTTCTGACGGTCTGTAAAACTTCCGGCCGGTCAGTCCGTCCGGCAGATACTGCTGCTCTACATAATGATTCGGATAGTCATGCGCATATTTATAGCCTACGCCGTGACCGAGCTTCGATGATGATTTGTAGTGGGCGTCCTGTAAATGTGGCGGAACCGGAGCTGTCATCGTATTTTTGACTGTCTCCATCGCCTCGCTGATCGCCGTAACGGCGGAGTTGCTCTTTGGCGCACTCGCCACATAGGTAACCGCCTGCGCTAAGATGATCTGCGCTTCCGGCATTCCAATACGTTCTACCGCCTGTGCCGCTGACGTTGCAACCACGAGTGCCATCGGATCTGCATTGCTCACATCCTCTGAGGCACAGATCATGATCCTTCTTGCAATAAACTTGATATCCTCCCCCGCATACAGCATCCGCGCTAAATAATAGACTGCCGCATCCGGATCGGATCCGCGCATACTTTTGATAAACGCAGATACGGTATCGTAATGGTTATCGCCGGACTTATCGTACTTTACCACACGCTTCTGGATACATTCGGAAGCAACGGAAAGCGTGATATGTATCAGACCGTCCCCGCTGCGCTCAGTTGTAAGGATTCCAAGCTCCACCGCAGTCAATGCGGCACGCGCATCACCATTTGAGATATCTGCAAGGAAATCTAAGGCATCCTCATCAATCACGGCATGGTATGCACCCATACCTTTTTGCGTATCATTTACCGCCCGCAAAATAAGAGTTTTGATATCCTCTTTTTCTAAGCTTTTCAGTTCAAAAATGATCGAACGGGAAAGAAGAGCCCCATTGACTTCAAAATAAGGATTCTCAGTCGTCGCACCGATTAAGATGATGGTTCCATCTTCCACGAACGGCAGAAGATAATCCTGCTGTCCCTTATTAAAACGATGAATCTCGTCGATAAACAGGATCGTCTTTTTTCCAAACATCCCCATGTTATTCTTCGCCTTAGCAATGACATCTTCCATGTCTTTCTTCCCGGCAGAAGTTGCATTCATCTGTAAAAATTCTGCGCTTGTGGAATTGGCAATAACCTTCGCAAGCGTTGTCTTTCCGGTTCCCGGAGGTCCATAGAGGATGATGGAGCTGAGCTTATCCGCCTTGATCGCACGGTACAGTAACTTGTCCTTCCCGATGATATGCTGCTGTCCGACCATCTCATCTAAAGTCGTCGGCCGCAGACGCGATGCAAGCGGTGACTCCGTCTCTTTTTTCTGTTCTCTCATATATTCGAATAAATCCATGTTTCAACCTGTCTTTCTGTTGCGTACATTTGCTCTTTTTGCATTTTTCATTCTGCAATCTTGCATTTTAAAGTTTAAAAAAACATTCTTTTGCAATAATTCCTGCAAATATGACAGATTCGCTTTTCAAAAATTCATTCATCTATTACCATACAGGAATTTTTCCGCTTTTGCAAGACGTAAAATTATTTTCTCTGTTCTGTATGTTTTTCCCTGAAAATCTGTCACCTTACTGTGCAAAAGCATGGACATACTTCTGAAATGTTTCTCCACGCTCCTCAAAGTTTTTAAAATAACCGTAAGATGCTGCTGCCGGTGAAAGGATACATGCGCCTCCCGGTTCGGTCATCTGTACTGCTGCTTCAACTGCCTGCTCTAAATCTTCCGCATAGACACAGTTCTCACAGTCGCCGACTTCCCCGAAAATACGTTTTCCGGATGCGTATGCACAGATAAACTGAAATTCTTTATGCTTCCTGATAAATGCGACCAGAAGATCATAATTAATTCCACGGTCCATACCCCCGATCAGGACCGTCTTTGCATCCGGAATACTCATCGCCGCATTGATGGCAGCCTCCGGGATCGTTGAAATCGAATCGTCATAATATCTGACGCCCCGATAAGTTCCGACATACTGCAGGCGGTGCGGCAGTCCTTCAAAGTCTGCCATGCTCTTTAACACAGCCTCTTTTTCGCATCCAAGCAGTTCTGCCACACGCTCCACAAACTGTGCATCATACTGATTATGCTCTCCGGCAAGTTCAATTCATAATGCACACCTTTGCTGATGAAGCACTGTCCTTTGCGCCTTTGTATCGATCTGCGGTACATTTTCTCCCACAAAGAAATAATCTCCGCTCTTCTGATACGCCGCAATATGGCTCTTTGCCTCAAAATATTTTTCTACCGTTCCATAATAATCAAGATGCTCCTCATAGAGATTTAAAAAGATTGCAATGTGCGGTGACACATTCGTATGTGCAAGCTGATGGCAGGACATCTCATAAACAATAATCGTATCTTCTGTCACTTCCTCGAAATAATCAAGACAAGGCTGTCCAATATTTCCAAGCAGTAACACCGGTCTGCCGCTGCATGCCTTCAAAACAGTATAGAGCATTGCAGACGTCGTACTTTTCCCTTTGGTTCCGGTGATTCCTATTACCTGGTCACGAAACTGCTGTAAAAATAATTCTGTCTCTGAGGTATATTTTGGATTTTCCTCATTCATCACAATGCCAGGACTTTTTATGATAAAATCGTAATCATCCTCGTCGATCTCTTCTTTCTTCCCCTCAAATATATCCACGGACGCCGGTTTTACGCATCTCTGCAGAAAGTGCTCTGTCGCCTTTCCTTCTCTGCCGTAACCCCAGATCAAAATCCGTTTTCCATTCAACTCACTGATGATGTCCATCTTAATCTCCATTCCTGCCCGTTCCCCAGGGCATCTCTATTCCTGCTGTTTATGCCCGATTCATAAAATCCTTTAAAATCTCTAAGAAATGCTCCGGCACCTGGTTTTCGGATACCCACTCGGAAAGCATCTCATCTAACTCTCCCGGAGCAGCTTCGATCGTTTCTTTATAGCGCTCGGTTAAAAGACTCTTTCCACCGCGTGCAATAAATGTCTTTAATGCAACAAGGACTTCGCGTCTGGTTCCCACGCACTCAAACGGTTTGTTCTCCTCAATGCCGGTCAGCTCTCTAAAATCAAGATCAAGCGAATCTTTTTCCAACAGGTTCTCTCCGAAAATGTGCACCAGTTCTTCCTGTGATAAAAACGGAGTTAAAATGATATAGACAAACAGACATTTCGGGCAGTTGCAGCACCAGATTCCCTGTTTGCTTCCCGCATTACAGCTCCGGAATACTTCATGATAACTCTTACATTTTGAAAACAGCCATGCAATCTGCATCTCAGTGAGCGGACGTAAGAGACTGAAATAATGGATATCGGAATCTGTCACTTTCTTTATATATGATACAAAATCCTGCTCAAACTCAAAGCCCTTTGAATATTGATGGTTGACAAAAGAATCTTTTACCGTCGTCTCGTTTGCACTTGTCTCATTCGAAAGCACGATATAGCGGTTGCCACTCAAAAATGCTGAAATAAAGGATGAAAATGCAACGACTGCAGAGAACGGAATGTGTCCGTTTAAATATCCCTCTGCATTAAGTTCTAAAATCTTTTTGTCGAGAATACGTTTTGCAGCGTAGTCTCCCTGTTTGTGGTCACAGACTGCAATGACATTTTTTGTGGTCGCATTGCCATTGATACTGTAAGTAGTAATCTTTTCTCCCTTTAACACCTCAAGGGAAACCACGGAATCCTTTCCACCGCCGACAGACACCAGGCATCCATCATAGGACTGTGTATCATGCAGTGGTGCGCACGCTTTGTCCTCACATTCGATCGTAACAAGATCCTCTTTTGAAACCACGATTCCATTGCGGTACATAAACTCGCCAAGTCCGTTGTAATATAACTTTTTCCACCATTTTTTCTGTTCTGCGGAAATGTTCCACACAAAATTTTTAACTGCTTCGGGCAGGCACATTTCCAGTAGCTGATTGTCTCTGCCATTCCAAGATGAAATGCAAGCGCCTTTAAGATTGTCTCATCCACGCGCTCCTTTGCCGGGAACTCCCACTTTGACTGAAATTCACACAGCCCCGGTATCTCAAAATGATACACGATCCGATATGCACTTTCGATATACTCTACGGAATAATCTTTATATAAAAAAGAATTGTATTGATTTCTGAAATCCTCAAACTTTGACAACGTAAATCCTCCATTCCGGACGCGATACGCCCCAGACCTATTTTTATTATATGAAATCATCATCTGCGATAAACATTATTACACAGCAGACTCTGAAATATCATAGCACACATCCTAGCAAAAGTCGATAGCGGAGGGACGCACAAACGGCGTTCACCAAAAAGGAGTGGGCATTTCGCCCACTCCCTATACAGTCATACAATTAATTTTTCTTGCCAAGTGTTACAGAAATCGTCTGCTCCTGATACTCACCATTCGTAGAACGCTCAATCTTCACATCAACCGTTGTACCTGCTTTATAATACTCCATTGTAGATGAAAGTTCTTCCATGGAACCAATCTGTTTTCCGTCAAACTCTGTGATGATATCACCTTTCTGGATACCTGCCTGCTCTGCTGCCGAACCTCCGGTTACCTGTGCAACATAAACACCAGATGGCATGTTATAAGTTTTTGCAACATCATCTGTTACATCGACACCTGTGATACCAAGGTATGCGCTGTCAGACTCATCTACTTTTTCTTTCGTGATCAGATCATTGATAATCGGTGCTGCCGTATTGATCGGGATTGCATATCCAATACCCTCTACGGAAGTATCGGAATATTTTACAGAGTTGATACCGATAACCTCACCGTTTGCACTGAGTAATGCACCACCACTGTTACCAGGTTGATTGCTGCATCTGTCTGGATCAGATCTGCAGTATAGCTTGTGTCACTCTCTGAATCACTGACAGATACCTGACGGTTCAATGCACTGATATAACCAACGGTTACAGACTGTCCATAACCAAGTGCGTTACCGATTGCGATACAGGAATTACCAACTTTTAAGCTGTCAGAATCACCAAGTGTGGCTACTTTAATATTATTCATCGTATCACTTTCAATGCTGCTTAACGCTACACGGATGACTGCAAGATCCGTAGAAGGAACTGTTCCTTTTACCTCTGCGCTGACTGTTGACTCATCATTAAATGTAACTGTCAGACTGTTTGCACCGTTTACTACGTGATTATTCGTTGCAACATAAAGATAATTATCATCCTGACTTACGATGATACCGGATCCACAGCTTGTGCTCTCATAAGTCTGTGGCATACCGCCCCAGAAACTCTGGTATTCGGTCTCGCTCACATTTGTGATTGCCACGATGGACGGCATTACGGATGATACGATGTCAGATACATCCGTTGCTACATAATTCGACGATGTGGAAGTTGCCTCCACCTTGTTGTCTGCTTTGGTCAGTGCATTCTGACTGCCGCTGTCTGATACTGCGGTTTCATCATTGCCAAATGCCTTGGACGATACAAGATGTACACCCTCAAATGCAGTGCTGATACCAGTCCAAAGACTAACGCGATGGCTGCGCATTTTGCAAGTTTCGTTCCAAATCCACCCGGTTTTCTTTCTCTCTTTTTCTTTTGTTTTTTACCAGTCGTCTGTGCGTTCTGATAAAATGCACCGTTGGTATTCTGATATCCACCATTCTGGTAAGCACCGTTCTGCTGATATCCTGTGTTCTGGTATGTGCCATTCTGATATGCACTGCCCTGCTGATATCCTGCGTTTTGTGAATAAGAATTTGTGTTCTGATAAGAATTGTTGTACTGGTTTACGTTTCCTTCATTTGCATGTTCTGTCTGCTGATTGCTCTGGCTGCCGTTATTGTATGAATAGAAGGAATCCGAAGACCCATTCTGATTGTTGTTGTTATAATTGTTACCATCCATAACGATTTCTCCTTTCGTATTCGGAATTTCTTTTCCTTTTCTGATTATGAGTGTACAGAGAAATTGTGTTCTATTTGTGACAAAACAATCAAAAAATTATGTTTTCTTCTCAAATATAATTGATAACCTGATATAGCAGATTCCAAACGCCAAGACCTGCCACGATAGAATAATACAGATCTCTCCATTTCTTACCCGGCATTTTAAATGCCAGAACCAATATAATAAACATACACATCCAATCCGTCAGATAATAAACGCGCGCACCGGACGCATAGATCGTCGGTGAGAAATGCATGATCGCCTCACTTGCAATTCCGCCAAGCCACACCAGCATAAGGACTACGTTATGTTTTGAAACTTTCCATATCAAGATACAGGTAAACAAAAGTGCCGCGATCCACCAGCACATTGCAAACCAGTTTGCGCCTGCATCTCTTCGATCCGCGGTACCTGCTCCAGCCGTACTGTAATATCTGCGATATGAAGACCACAGTCTGAAAACACCTTGATTCCGGCAAACGGCAGTAATGCAGCTGCAGAAAACAGTCCTGCAGCGTCATACATGCCACATCTGATGCTTTTCTTTCATTTTTACATATAATATGCAGGATTCCCGCCAGCCAGATTCCAAACAGCAACAGGCGGTTTTCATTTGCAAAAGAAGAAACCAGCCATTGAACTGTAACAAAAAGATGCTCCCCAAAAGAAAGTTCCTCATACTGCGGCATCCAGTTCTGTACTTCCGATGCAACACGGATATCATTTCCCGGTGCTAAAAACAGAATCACAAACGCCACGACCGTCACTGCTGTCTGTATGATAAGAAGAATGGTTCTTTGCTTTTCATGCTTTCTCAGTATCACCACCAGTACCGCCAGCACCTCAAACGTCACAAGCACCGCCGCCATCTGTTCGATCGACATACTTGCGAGAACTGCGCAGGGAATGGAATAAAAAAAATGCCAGGTATTATGATCCCCTGAACCACCATCTCCCGTGTCAAATACAATATCTGCAACCGGAACCAGTGCCCAGATCCCACAGGTAAATGACCATGTATAAAAAATGGAACCGTTGATCCAGATTGCCGCATATCCAACGGTCATAATCGCCATCAGAAGATAACCGCTTACTACTGCAACCGACTCGCCCGGCAGAAAATTTTTTGTCCGGATACCCGCTGCTTTTTCTGCCAGTTTCAACACGCCGCATGGAAGAAGCACAAGCATCATGGCATTTACGATACGCCAGAACCAGATTCCCAGTGAAAATGCAATGTACACCATTGCTTCCCCGGACATCCTGCCGACCCACGTCTGATAGCGCCAGCTTAAATACTCGAAAAATCCCATTTCATGTGTATACTGATAAAAAAAGGCATCGTCGCCATCGGAATATCCCACCTGTGTCAACAGGAGGAATGCTCCGAAAAACATCAATGCCCAAAATAAAACTTTTTTAGAAGTCTCTCTCATAATTTACCTATTCCCGTCTGATACTTCCTGATTCCACAAACGTTTCCAGTACTCCGGACTCATCGTACATTTTAAGATCTGTTTCCTGCTCAGCTTTTTATACCGTTTGCCGAGCCGGTAACCAGCATACTTTCCAACACACTGGATTCCAAGTTCAAAGATAAGATACGGCTTTCCAATTGAGCACAGATACTTCATCGTACTCTTTACCAGCTTCATTCCCTCCGCTTCCGAACTGATCTGCTCAAAGATCTCCGGATGCATGGTCTGTGAGACAGCCAGATCAAAATTGCGGTGAAACTGCTGTCTTACCGTATAGTTGTGGGAGTGAATGACTTTTGCTTCTGCCTCATATTTTACATAATATCCCGCAAAAACTGCTTTTGCGGCAAAAAACATATCTTCATTAAAAATAACCGGTGATTCGAATCCGCCAAGTTTATGAAACAGATCCACTCTGTAAGCCGCACATACATCGGAACAGAAAAACGTCTTGATCCCCATTTCTTCTATATCCGCTTTTCCCTTTTTCCTGCTTTCATCCGGATAATTAAAAGATCTTGTATAGCGTTCCACAATGCGGCAGTTTTCATTCGGAAGCTGTCTTGCATAACAGACAGCCGTATCCTCCTCTTCCAAACCCTTTACCAGATTTGCAACCAGATTTTTATCTGCCGGAACCGCATCCTGTGTCATAAAGATAACAATATCCGCATCGGAATGTTTCACGCCACACATTCTGGTACCGCCATGATCAAACATTTCTTTGCTGATATGATACAGCGTATACTCACATGGAAGTCCACAAAGACTCTGTTCGATCGGATACTTTTCCACAGCTTCTTTCCACAATTTTTCTTCTGTGTTTAAAATAATGACCCTATGAACGACAAAGGTCTGCTCCTGCAGTTTTTGCAGGAGCAGACAAAATGTGTCATCCGGTCTGTAAGTCGGTATGATCAGATCTGCTTTCATTAATATCCTTCTCCCTGATGGAATCCGGTATCATTGACAATCTGAGCACTGTTATTCTTGACTGTATCGGTCGGTGCATATTCATTATCATCGTATAAAATACATGAAGCTGTTTTACATTGGATTCAAGATCACATGGTACAACAACGCTTCCCTTATTTCCAAGTGTTGTCGTATTCTTCTCAAACGGGAAACCTATTGTCTCACCAAGGCTGTAATTGAATACTTTTGCGGCAAGAGAAATCAGTTCTGTATTTGAAAAACTTGTCTTGATATCACCAAATAATTCGTCGATCAGGCTGTTGATCGTAGTAAGATTTGCCTTCTGCGCTTTCTGTACCATTGCAGTAAGAACAGTACGCTGACGTTCTGTACGCTTATAATCATCTCCTGTAGTATAACGGATACGCGCATACGCACATGCCTGAACACCATCCATCTCTACATTTGTTCCGCCACCGGATAAGTACTTGGAATTATTTTTGGTCAGTTTATTGATCTCATCCATATAACCATGCATCAGCACAGCCTCTTCATCAGACACCTCCGGGATCGTAACTCCGCCCAGAAGATCTACACATTCAACAACTGCATTAAAGTCCACTGTTACATAATCGGTAATGTCCATATCCAGGTTTTTATTTAACATGGTAATTGCCTGCTCCGGACCACCTTTTGCATATGCGGAATTACATTTCTTAAAAGTACCGCCTCCGATATCCAGATAACTGTCTCGATATACAGATACCAGCTTTACCGCATGTGTATCATTATTGATACTTGCGATCATGATAACATCACTGTTACCTTTGGAGAGATTACCGTTTGAACGGTTATCAAGACCAAACAGTGCGATTGTTGTATAACCTGCCATGATTTCCTGTGACTCCGAAGATAATCCCTCATTTACCTCGATATCTTCTTTATTGAAGCTTGTGTCTTTCTGGATCTTTGAAGTTTTACCGTAACAAACAACACTGCTGCTAAAATCAGCAATACAAGAATCTCAATTACAACGATAATGAGTCTGTTTTTCTGCTTCTTTCTTCTTTTTGACGCTTTGCTGTGTGCCCCGTTTCTTCCCTGTACTGTTTTACTCATAAATGTTTTCTCCTAATATGCATTTTTATTTATAAAACCCTTGAAGACGGTAAGAAACAGGATTTTAATATCCAGCCCTATCGTCCAGTTTTCAATATAGTAAAGATCATGTTCGATCCGCTTGCGGATGGATGTATCTCCCCGATATCCATTGACCTGTGCCCATCCGGTCATGCCGGGACGTACCTGATGTTTGATCATATAACGCGGTATCTCTTCCCGGAATTTTTCCACATACTGCGGCCGCTCCGGTCTTGGTCCCACAAGGCTCATATCACCTTTTAACACGTTAAACAACTGTGGAAACTCATCAAGGCTCGTCTTGCGCAGAAATCTGCCAATCTTTGTGATCCGCGGATCATCTTTATGTGTCCAGCCTTTGCGTTCTTCTTCCTCAGTCTGCACATACATGGTGCGGAACTTATACATGCGGAATGGTTCATTATGCAGTCCGACACGCTCCTGCTTAAAGATCAGCGGTCCTTTTGAAGTCACTTTGACTGCAATTGCTGTAAGCAGCATAATGGGCGAAAAAAGCACGATACAGATCAGTGAACCCACAATATCCATACACCGTTTTACAAGTGCATTAAACGTGTTTGACAACGGTACATAACGGATATTAATAACAGGAAGTCCCAAAAGATCCTCCGTGTACGGCTTCGTCGGAATAATATTTCCATAATCCGGAATAAACTTGGTATGAACCCCGGATTTTTCACATTCCGATACGATCTTTTCCAGCTTATAATACTCTTCCAGTCCAAGTGTGATCGCAATCTCGTCTAACTTGTTCTCCGGCAGGATATAAAGCAGATTGCCAACGCTTCCAATGACCTTTACCCCTTTATAAGTCGTCCCTCCTCGCTATATTGTCGTCTAAAATTCCCCTGACATTTGTATCCCCACTGCGGATTCTGCTGTATCCGGTCTATATACTGCTCCGCAGCACGGGAATATCCCACAAGGAGTACATGCTTCAGATTATAACCGTTTTTTGCGTATTGTGCGCAGAAACTGACGTATCAGCAGACGGAACGACTCTTCTAATACCGTGTTGATCGCAAAGAAATAAAAGAACATCTCACGGGAAAAATTTCGAAACTGATCCACATAAGACTGCAGGTTGTACAATACTGTAAAAATCAACAGAAAACCTACAATGTTCGCCATCACGACATTGGAAAACTCTAACCGCCGTCCCTGTACCCGCTTTGGCGTATACAGGTTAAACGCATAATACAAAATCAGATACAACGGAACAATCACGACCAGTGCCTTCATGTAAAATCCAAATGACAGTGCACCACCCGGTGAGTCCAAAATACCGCTCGAAAACTTCAGCCACCATGCCAGGATATATGATATCACAATGACAAACGCATCTATGATCACATGCAGTCTGTTAAAATGCTGTTGATTATCTTTTATCATAATGTCATCCTTTTTTCATTTTCAAGCTACCATAAAAATAATAATACAATAATTTTCCAGAAAGCACAACTTCTTTTTCTTAAAACTCTTGTCACAATTTCTTAATTATTTCTTTATTATTCTTTGATGCTCAAACGTTTTTCCCGTTATCTGTGCGATAATACGCGAAATATATTTGTAATGAGTTCCCACTCAATTTTTACATAATTGCGAAGATTTCCAACCTTAAAGCGGACTTTTCTGCATGTTCTGCACTGCCCGATTCCCTCTGCAATGCCCTCTAAATAACGGCGTCCAAATCCTTTTTTGCAGAAAAACAGCCATTTTACCAAAACACCGGCAAATAAAAACGGCAGATTGATCAAAAACTGCAGCAACGGCATATTTTTATAGATCACAAACATGGAATTGCGTGCGGCAAGAAATACTTTTTTTTCATTGTAGCGCGAACCTGTCGTCGCACTCCCGACATGATACACTTTTGCCTCCGGGATATAACGGTTGCGGTATCCTGCGATCCTTGCACGGTAACCGAGATCGAGATCCTCAAGATAAGCAAAATGTTTTTCATCCATCACACCGATCTGTTTTAACACGGACATCCGGTAGATGACCGCTCCTCCACAACAGGAAAAAACATCCGTCTGTTTTCCATAATCTGCGGCAGGTCTGCCCTTTCCACGCGCAACTGCCCAGCCCGGCAGCGTATAGAGATCCCCCGCATTGTCAAGCAGCTCTCTCTGTTTAAAATCAAGCATCTGCGCGCCACAGGAAAAAATACGTTCCGACTGCCGGATTCCTTGTAACAGCTCCTCCACAAAATGCGGCTCTGCCTCGGTATCATTGTTCAGTAAGATCGCATATGGTGTTGTTGTCATTTCAAAGCCAAGGTTTACCGCACCACAAAATCCGGTATTTTCCGGCAGTGCGACCATTTCCATGTCCAGGCTCTCCGATGTCACGTCCGTGCTGCCATCCTTAGAGCCATTGTCGATCACAAGCAGTTTAAATTCCTGACAGGTCTGCCGTTCGAGTGTCTTTATGCAGTTTTCCAAAAGCTTTTTCCGTTGTAGTTCGGAATGATAATCGTAACTTCCGTCATCTATCCTCCATTCAGCTGTTATCCTTCAGAGAATAATTATTATAAACCGAAGAAAAATTTGGATTGTAATACGGATCTCCGTTTTTTAAGATACCGATCCAGTGATTTCTCATGTATTCGATCTCACGCTGGAAACGCGCTGTTTTTTCCGGTGAATCTTCCGCCCCGCGGGATTTCGATTCATAATGATATGCCTGCACATGCGCTCGTAGACAACTAATTTCCCGAGTCTGCGCACCTTCAGACAGAAATCCACATCATTAAACGCAACTGCAAGCTGCTCCTCAAAGCCGCCTGCCTGCTCATAAATCTCTCTTTTTACCATCAGACATGCCGCCGTGACTGCGCTGTAATCAAGCTGGAGGGATGCCTTATGCATGTACCCGCTCCGGTCCCCGGCAAGACCGACAAACATGTTATCTCCGATGCCGCGCGCACTTCCGCCAATTCCCACTACGATCCCGGCATGCTGGATCGTGTGATCCGGATAAAACAGTTTTGCGCCGACGATTCCTACTTCTTCCCGCAGGCAGCTTCCAAGCATCCGCTTCATCCAGTCATTTCCGATCATTTCAATGTCATTGTTCATCAGAAGGTAATAGCTGCCTTTTGCAAATTTTACACCGAAATTATTTAACTTCGAATAGTTAAATCCTTCCATATAGACTGCAACACAGATGCGCTGTCCGCCTGCAAGTTTTCCCTCCATGCAGCGTGTTCCATCAACGGTCGTTTCCTGCGGCGCAATGTCCCCATAATAACGGAAAGTATCTTCGCAGCTGTTGTTTTCCACCACAATAACTTCATAATTGCCATACGAAGACTTTTCGATCGCAGCAATACATTTCCGTAAGGTTTCCACCTCATCCTTACTTGGTATGATGATCGACACAAGCGGCTGCTCTGTCAGAGGATACTCCACCTCATAAAATCCCATATCCTTCGTCGGCGTCACGACAGCATCCACGCCAAGGCGTTTTAAATGTTCCCCGATCGCACGTTTTCCCGCATCCACTGCATACTGCTTGGAAAACGGATTCTCAGAGGTCGACTCTTTGTGGCATCTCCAGTGGTATAAGATCCTTGGAATGTGCCCGATCGCCCCTGCCTGTTCCGCACAGCGGAGAATAAAATCATAATCCTGTGCCCCGTCAAAATCAGAACGGATTCCGCCAACCCGGTCGAGAAGTGATCTCTTTACTGCAAGGAAATGCGTGATGTAATTATTTGAACGGAGCAGATCGATGTTAAAGTCCGGCTTTAAATGCGGCTGAAAATGTGTTTTTCCATCCATATCGACTTTGTCTTCATCCGTATAAAGCATCTCATAGTCATTACCGTCTTCCCGGTAGACCGTCGCTGCAAGCCCATCCTCATCGTGGAATCCCTGCCGGATCATTTTTACCATCTCAAACAGTGCATCCGGCGCAAGCAGATCGTCATGATCCATAAATGCGATCCAGTCTCCGTCCGCCAGTGCGATCGCCGCATTTGTATTTCCCGCGATCCCCTGATTTTCGGTCAGACATTCATACCGGATCCGCGCATCTGCAGATGCATATTCATTTGCAATACTCTGCACCAAAGACGCTTTAGGATCCGCATCTTCATCCCCGGCTCCGCTTCCATCCGCAAGGCATAACTGCCAGTTGCCATAGGTCTGCGCCTGTACGGACTCTATCATCGCACGCAGAAAAGTTTCCGGTGTCTTAAAAAGCGGCACCACGATACTGATCTTTGGCGCATCTTTCCATTTTTCTGCCTGCTTTTTCTGTTTCTCTATCTGCTCCGCTGTCGCCTTATGTTTTTCATACCATGGCTCATACGGAACATTTTCTGCCTCCATCTTTTCCTGGAGACGGATGATAAATTCTTTCCATCCATAATGTTTCAGATAGCGGAATCCCTTCACAACTTTCTGAACGGTTATTTTCTGAAAAATTGACTTCATGTTTATTTTTTCGCTTTCTGATGGATATAGAGCCATCCGTTTGCGTAATCCTTTCGTTCCTCCTCCGACATTGAGGTGAATGCGTCAAAATCCACCTTTGCCAGCGTCATCTGCTCGTTTCCACATTTAAAGCACTCCACATCTTTGCGTCTTGATACGACACGCATCCATCCGCATTCCGGGCAAATAAATACTTTCATCATAGGAACTGCTGCCTCTCTTCTTTCTTACTGCCTATTTGCGCAGGGAAAAATCTGAATTATCCAGTGTCAGGTTCGGATTATAATACGGATCTCCCTGCTCAATGATCTCTCTCCATGAACGAAGCAGTGTATCCACCTCGTCATTAAACCGCTCCACTTTTTCCGGTGAATCCTCATATCCTCTGGATTTCGACTCATAATGGAACCACTCTGCATATGGATCATAGACCACAAGCTTTCCTGTTTTGCGCACTTTCAGACAAAAATCAATGTCATTAAATGCAACCGCAAGTTCTTCCGTCAGTCCGCCGACCTCATCAAACACACTGCGCTTTACCATCATACAGGCCGCAGTGACAGCCGAATAATCCTGCGCACACAAAATTCTGCCAAAATAACCGGTATCGTAACGCGGTTTGCCGATAAATGCATGTCCCGCGGTCCCGCCAAATCCTAAAACGACTCCGGCATGCTGGATCGTCTCATCCTCGTATAACAGCTTTGCACCGACAATTCCAACATCCCCGCGCATACAATAACCTAACATCTCACCGATCGCGCCACCGTCGATCATTTCCGTATCATTGTTGAGGAGTAACAGATACGAACCCTTTGCGGCATCCGCACCGAAATTGTTGATCTTTGAATAATTAAAGCCACCCTCATAAAAAACAACATGTACATTTTCACGCATTGTCTCAAGATCTTTGTAATAATCAAAGGTTTCCTGCTCGGTACTGTTATTTTCTACAATAATAAACTCGATGTTCGGGTAAGTGGTTTTTTCGAGAATGGAATTAACGCATGTTTCTAAATCTTTCCTGTGATCTTTATTTGGAATAATGATCGATACCAGCGGTTTTTCCTTCCAGTCATATTTTGTCCGGTACATCCCGTAAAATGCTGCATTTTCCACAGCTGCCGGAACCCCAATCCTGCTATAATGTGCCTCTATCGCACGTCTTCCTGCCTCGAACGCATACAGCTTGCTCTCCGGATTTGCAGCCGTAGACTGCATATGGCATCTCCAGTGATACAAAATCTTTGGAATATGTCTGATATTCTTCGCATTCTCACAACATCTTAAGATAAAATCAAGATCCTGTGCCCCGTCATATTCACTGCAAAATCCACCTGCCATATCCACAAGCTCTTTTTTAGCCGCAAACAGGTGACAGATATAATTGACACTGCACAAAAGATCGAGATCAAAATCCGGTTTAAAATGAGGTTCAAATCTCTTTTTTCCATCCATGCTGATCTTATCTTCGTCTGAATATAAGACATCAATACTGCGATCCTGATTTAAGGCATCTGCCAGTTCATAGAGCGCATTCGCAGGAACAATATCATCATGGTCAGCCAGGACGATATAGTCACCTGCTGCCAGTGCAAGCGCTGCGTTCGTATTGCCGGATATTCCAAGATTCTTTGGAAGTGTTGTAAATGTAATCCTTTTATCCGCTTTCGCATACTGCTCTAAGAGCGGTGTCAGCTCCGTTACAGGTGCCTGTCCGTTTTCCGCAGTCCCCGCATCATCCCCTGACAGACTGCGTCCGCTAAGCATAACTGCCAGTTACCATAAGTCTGTGCCTGTATGGATCCGATCATTTCTTTTAAAAATTCCGGTTTTGTCCGATACAGCGGCACGACGACGGAAAACAAAGGCTGATAAGAAAATGTCCGTTTTCTCTGTTCCTCAAGTTCTTCTTTTTTTACATCATATTTTTGACACCATGCGTCATAGGAGGTTTCCGATTTTCCCCCTAATTTATTTTCGATCTTGTGGATCGTTGCAGACAGTCCGTTCCGCTCTAAATAGCGGAGTGCATCCTGTGATTTTTCCAGAATATACTGCCATCTGCCTCCATCATCCCACTTTCTTAACCGGGTGCGGGAGTAATGTTCTGCATTGCGCATTTCAAGGAAAAACTTTTTGTTATCATCCTTTCGCGGAATCGACGCCTGGATCATAAACCCTGGTTTTGCCTGTATGTCGCATTCCGGAAATACAGAGAGCAGATCTTTCCGGAAATAGTGATCCGTCTTTACCTGAAGCTTCTGTCTGCGGTTATCCAGCAGATAAAGATTCACTTCTCCTGCCCCCATGCACCAGCCGGTCACCGTCACGGTGTCCTCATCGCGGTGGCAGTTTTCAATATAATATTCCAGTCTGCTTTCCCTTACGCGCAGTTTTCCGGTTGAAACAGCATACGCTCTTTTTTACTTTCTCCGTCATCCGTAAAAATTTCAAACTTCTTTTTTTCACGCCAGTCTTTCGGCAGCGTCACGATCCCGACAACTTCCTCATTGATTTCATTGATCGTCCAAGATATTTCTGGCGAACCTCAGCACCTTTGTTTACTGTAAGGGCAGCCGGCAGCTTTTCGCCATCCAGATAAGCCTGAACTTCCCTGCCGGATGCTTTTCCGTCATAAAACCAGCCGACGAACACCAGCATATCCGGCTCATTCAGATGGAATCTGAGTTTTTCCACAAAAAATTTATGTGTATCCATATGCGGTCCTTCCAATCAGTCTCTGAAATAAATGTCTCTTGTATACACCTTTTCTTTTACATCTGACAACATGTTATCCATACGGTTTGCCACGATCACATCACTCATATTACAAAACTCATCAAAATCACGGATCACTTTGGAATTTTCAAACGTATCTGTCTTTAATGACGGATCATAAATGACAATGTTCACACCCTTTGCACGAATACGCTCCATAACCCCTAAAATAGAACTCTGCCTGTAATTATCCGAATTTGCCTTCATCGCAAGACGGTAAATGCCGACCGTCTTCGGATTTTTCTCAAGGATCTGTTCTGCTATAAAATCTTTTCTTGTCCGGTTTGCATCAACGATCGCACCAACAATATTATTCGGCACATTGTCATAGTTTGCCAGAAGCTGCTTGGTATCTTTCGGCAGACAGTAACCGCCATATCCAAAGGAAGGGTTGTTGTACTGCATTCCGATTCTCGGATCAAGTCCGATTCCTTCAATGATCTGCTTTGCGTCCAGTCCTTTCATGGCAGCAAACGTATCAAGTTCATTGAAAATGAAACACGGAGTGCAAGGTATGTGTTTGCAAAAAGTTTCACTGCCTCCGCTTCCGTAAGGTTCGTCAGAAGTGTCGGGATATCTTCCTTGATTGCACCCTCCTGCAGCAGATGTGCAAATTTCTCCGCTGCTTTTTTCATCTCACTGCTTCCCTCTTTCGAACCGACAATGATCCTTGAAGGATAAAGATTATCTTTTAACGCCTGTCCTTCCCGTAAAAACTCCGGTGAGAAAAGAATACGATCCGTGTGATACTTCTCACACACAGACTGTGTATAACCGACCGGGATCGTGGATTTGATGACAATCACGCATGCGGATTTACCTTTAAGACCAGTTCTAATACTTCCTCAACGGATGAGGTGTCAAAATAATTTTTCTTTTCATCATAATTTGTCGGTGTCGAGATAATAACATAATCTGCGTTTTCATATGCATGTACACCGTCTGTCGTTGCAGTCAGATCCAGTTTTGCATTTGCCAGATAATCCTCAATCTCACGATCCACCAGCGGCGATCTGCGCTGATTGATCATCTCCACTTTTTCTTCTATTATATCAACTGCAGTCACCTCATGATGCTGCGCTAATAAAATTGCATTGGACAAACCAACGTATCCTGTTCCTGCGATTGCAATTTTCATCGTATTCCTCCTGCCTTTCCATTCAAAAGTCAAAAATACTCCATATTGTTTTATACTACCATTTTCTGTAGTATCATGCAAGTTTGAGATTTTAACCATGTCTGCAATTTACAACACGCCTGTTTTTTGCTAATGTATAAAGAAGCATTGAGGAGTATTTGGAATAAAGAAAAATGGTAAACAACCCAGGAAATGAGGATTTTTATGAAGAAGAAAAATTTACTGTCCACCATTCTTTTAATTTTATCTGCCCTGCTGCTTAGCGGTGCAGCATGGTTTTCTTATCAGAAAAGCCGGATGGACTCTACCGGCCACATACCGGATCCTGCCACGGAATATCTCATCACGCAGTATGCGGATGCGACCGGTGTCCAGGGCACTTTTTATACGATTTCAAACGATGACACTTTGATCATCATCGACGGAGGCTGGGCAGGCAATGCCGATGCTGTCCGGAAAGTGATTGCGAAACACAACAACACCGTAGACGCATGGATCATTTCCCATCCGCACCAGGATCATGCCGGTGCATTCAATGTTATCTATGCCAATCCGGGAGATATCACCATAAAAAATATTTATGACAACGGCTTCGATTATGATTTCATCGAAGCTGCCGGTGAACCCTATGATGATATCACAGTCATGGAGACGTTCCATGCCCTGACAAAAGATGCCGGCAATGTCACTCATTTAAAACGCGGCGATAATATCGCACTTGCCGGTGATCTGACTCTCTCTGTTTTTAATGCATGGGATGAATCTGTTCTTTCTACTGTCGGGGATGAAAAAGATTATCAGAACAATGCCTCTTTGCTGTTTAAGATCAGCGGGGCACAAAACAGTATGTTATTCTGCTCTGATATCAAATATGATATGAACGACTATCTGCTTGGTACTTACCGGAACGATATCTCCTGCGATTATATTCAGGCCGGACATCACGGAAACTGGTCATTTTCCGATGAATTTTACGAGGCTGCAGGCGCCTCCTATGCCTTTATCGACGCGCCTTCCTCCATCACGGACAACCCGGATTTCCCTGCCAGTACCTTAAAAAGTTCTTTTCAGAAAAAAGGAACGGTATTTGATTTTTCTACCGCTCCTAATTCTGTTACTTTGAAATAGACTGATGAAATCTCCCGGATTTCACCCGATTATACTTTTTCAATATAAGTTGTTGTTAAACGTCAATTTCAGTTGTAGTGTGTTGAGTTAAAAAGATAAGAGTTCCCGCCTCTTTCTTTTTAGTTGCTAAATGAATTACTTACTCAAAATAGTAACCACCAGCTGCTGTTACATTTTTTGTTCCACGATTTTGTACAAATGCACGATATTTTCCCGTCTCTGAAACCGTAAATGCATGTGCTAATGCACCTTTTCCCTCTACATAGCGCACATTGTTGTGCGGATCCATGATACCGATCCAACAGGTCTGTGTACTCGGTGACGTTGATGCAGAAATTACAATTTTCTGTCCACTTGACACTTTAAATTTACCGGAACAGAAGCGTGTTCCCGGTTCTACTGTCCAGTTAAATGATACCGTCTCGTTGGCATTCAAAGATGGTGCAACCGGGTTGAAATCCGGCTTTGCATATTTGATACGTGAATAATCATTATCCTCGGATGCAGAAACATACACTTCTTCCAATTTCATCTCACTTGATAATTCGCCCTGCATAGGCTCTGACTCCTGATACAATTCGTCATGCACACCCGCTGCTCCATAACTTGCTGCATAGGTTGTGGTCATTGAAGTTACCACAAATAAAAACGACAGTACAAATGCTGATATTTTTGCCCCTCTTTTGGCTTCACATATTTTTTCATATACTCTATTCTCCTTCCCAAACTCTGCTGGCTCTCATATAGGGTAGAAAAAATATAATCCGGCTTTGAATCCTCCGGCATGCGCTCCATCAGTCTACGATCACTTCAAAATAACGTCTGGGCGTTATCACATCACGCAATGCGCAGACTGCCGACACGTCACAGGCACATTCACTCCACTCATTGATCCACGCAAAATATGTTTTGCCCCGGAGGTCATATGCTGCATCGCACCGATATAAATGCTGCAAATTTTAAAGAAAGGGTCATTATACTTACAATGTACCAGTTCATGACAAAAGATCACCGTCAGTTCTTCTCTACTGTAGTGATCCTTCGGTAATAAGATATTATATTGGAATACTCCTGTCACCATCGGACTCTGAATGGAACTGCTATAATAAATTCCTATCTTCCGATGGATATGGAGCATATTTTTCACTTTCAGAAACTCTGCACAGACCTGTTCATCTGCCACAGGTATTCTGTATCTGCAAAGTCTTTTCCAGCGAATAAATTCAATCATGCTGTCTGCGACATTTTTGATCAGAAAGACCAGCCAGATAATTCCGGCTATCCCAAACACGAGATCCATATCTCCTGCCATCTCAAAATTAGGTTTCCATATGCTTTCCGTCCGCAGATATCCACGCCAGGTCAGCCTGACGATCAGATAACCAAACGGTACTATGTACATCATACATACAAACCGCAAAGTCACATATACCAGTCTGGGATCCCGTTTCAGCAAAAGCGGCTGAAATACTCTCCAGAACCCCAGACTGACCGTACCTGTAAAACAGGCAATCAAGATAATCAAAAATATCTGACTAATTAAGTTCATCTAATTTTTTCTTGAGTACCTGAACCTCTTCCTTGGTAAGCGCATCCTCGCAAAGATGGCAGGCAAACGCAGCCATATCTCCTTTATCAAAGAATCTTGCGTTCTCCTGTACGGTTGCTTTCCAGAAATCTTCCTTGCTTACTGCAGGCTGATAGAATGAATATCTTCCCTTGCGGTAAACTGTTAAAAATGATTTCTTAACCAGTCTTGCCAGAAAAGTAGAAACCGTCTGTGGCTTCCAGCTTTTTCCGTTCTCCTGATTTACTCTGTTCATGATATCCTGTAATGCCAGATCCTCTGTTGAATCCCAGATAACTTTCATGACAAGTCTTTCGCATGCTGAAATATCGTTCGTATCCATGAACCAATCTCCTTTCCACTCGCGCAGTGATTACTACGTCCGTAAACAACATATCATTTTTTTATGTTGTTTTCA
>ENA-OQCN01000287-OQCN01000287.1-human-gut-metagenome-genome-assembly--contig:-NODE-287-length-26795-cov-2.436666_pt1 | contig 26795 bp, 37 predicted proteins | sample MGYA00242497_ERZ504576 | MGnify/ENA primary metagenome ERZ504576 (study PRJEB26092, sample SAMD00036296) | human gut metagenome | host: Homo sapiens | study: EMG produced TPA metagenomics assembly of...
TGAGATGCTCCATGATCTGCTTTGGTTTTAACAGGTTAATGTCTCCTGGATTATATCCGCCTGCTTCTTCCTCGCCATTTTCTTCTTCCTGAAGAATTTCGTAGCAAATCTCAGTACACTCATCGCAGATGTAACTTCCGTTTAATCCCGCAATCAGCTTGCGCACCTGTCTCTGCGACTTCCACAGAAAGAGCAGCGTAAATCCTCTGATCTTGTTGCCATAGTCAATCCCCTTTAATCATCAATGATTCGTGATAATCTCATCAATCAAGCCATATGCTTTTGCTTCTTCAGCTGTCATCCAGTTATCTCTCTCGGTATCTGCCTCAACCTTCTCAACTGGCTGGCCTGTATGCTCTGCCATAAGTCTGTTCATGCGTGCCTTTGTTTTCAGAATATGTTCAGCAACGATCTTCATATCAGTTGCCTGACCCTGGGAACCACCAGACGGCTGATGAATCATGATCTCCGCATTTGGAAGCGCATAACGCTTGCCTTTGGTTCCTCCTGATAAAAGGAATGCGCCCATGCTGCTGCCATACCGATGCAGATTGTAGATACATCACACTTGATGTACTTCATCGTATCGTAAATTGCCATACCATCGCTGATGGAACCACCCGGGCTGTTGATGTAAAAGCTGATATCCTTGTTTGGATCTTCAGACTCCAAAAACAGCAGCTGTGCCACGATTAGGTTTGCTGTTACATTATTCACTTCCTCGCCCAAGAAAATAATTCTCTCTTTGAGAAGACGGGAATAAATGTCATAAGAACGCTCTCCGCGGTTTGTCTGCTCCACCACATAAGGTACTAATGCCATATATGTCACCATATCCTTTCCAAAAGACAGCGGCTTTCTGCCGCTGCCTCTGTTTATAGTTATAATTATTTTGCGCTGTCTACGATCAGATCAACTGCCTTCTGTACAGCCAGATCATCCTTTAAGCTATCCTTGCCAGCCTCACCAAGATACTCCTTAACCTTGTCAAGTTCCATCTTGTATGCGTCTGCCATCTTCTGCATCTCAGCCTCAACCTCTTCGTCAGAAACTTCGATGTTCTCAGCCTTAGCAATTGCCTCAAGAACAAGACGATTCTTAATACGAGTCTCAGCCTGCGGCTTCATCTGATCAACAAGAGCCTCTCTTGTCAGACCAGTGTACTGAAGATACTGATCAACAGTCATGCCCTGCATCTGCAGTCTCTGTGCGAAATCATTTGCCATGTTGCGTGCCTGAGAAGTGATCATAGCGTCTGCGATCTCCATGGATGCATTCTCAACAGCCTTGTCTACTAAAGCGTTCTGCTTTGCAGTCTTAGCTTCCTTCTCCTTGCGCTCTAAAGCCTTAGCCTTTAAATCAGCCTTGTACTCATCAAGAGTCTCGAAATCGGAAACCTCGCTTGCGAACTCATCATCAAGCTCTGGCAGTTCCTTAGCCTTGATTGCCTTAACAGTTACCTTAAATGTAGCCGGCTTTCCTGCCAGGCTAGCCTCATGATACTGCTCTGGGAAGGTAACGTTAACCTCAGTCTCCTCGCCAGCATTCTTGCCAACTAACTGCTCCTCGAAAGTATCGATGAAGCTGTGAGAACCGATGGTCAGATCATAATCTGTACCCTTGCCGCCTGCAAATGCAGTTCCGTCAACAAATCCCTCATAGTCGATGGTAACGATGTCACCGTCAGCTACCGGACGATCCTCTACAGTTACAGTTCTTGCCTGCTGATTCTGAACCTTCTTCAGTTCTTCCTCAACCTCTTCGTCGGTAACTTCTACCGGCTGTGCCTCATACTCAAGACCCTTATACTCGCCAAGAGTTACTTCCGGCTTAACTGCTACAGTTGCAGTAAAGATGAAGGACTTGCCCTTCTCGATCTGTGTTACGTCGATCTCTGGCTGAGAAGTGATTACTAAACCACTCTCCTTTGCTGCCTCTTCGTAAGCTTCCGGAATAATCTCATTTGCCGCGTCCTCATAGAAGATACCTGCGCCGTACATCTTTTCGATCATAGCACGAGGTGCCTTGCCCTTGCGGAAACCAGGCAGCTGAATTCTGCCCTTGTTCTTGATATATGCTTTCTGCATGGCTGCCTCAAACTGCTCAGCGCTGACTTCAATTGTCAGCTTTGCCATGCTCTTTTCCAGATTTTCTACCTGTACACTCATTACTGGTTCCTCCTAAAAAAACTTTCGTCCTTATCATATGACGCTTGCCACATCTAACTACTATCTATTTTAGTCATATGTCTGCAATATACGATTATACAACACAAGCCTCAAAATTGCAAGCGATAATTACGGCATCATAATTGCTTCTGCGAGCTTCTTTGATGTTTCCTCATCTTTTAGCAGCTTTACTAACTCAAGTCCGAGCAATATAGATGTACCCATGCCGCGGCTTGTTGTAATATTTCCATCGGTAACAACTGGAACGGCCTTAAACTTAGCTCCCTTTAACTGGTCTTCAAAGCCTGGATAACATGTTGCATTCTTTCCTTCCAAAATGCCTAAAATGCCAAGTGCACTCGGTGCTGCACAGATTGCTGCAATACGTCCGCCCTTTGCATTGTGTGAAACAAGCAGCTTAGAAAGCTCTTCGCACGCTTTTAAGTTCTTAGTTCCAACACCGCCGCCCGGCAAAAATAAAGTATCTGCTGCATCAACAAAAATATCTTTTAGCATGACATCATTTTTAATTCCAATTCCATGAGAGCCCTGTGTCATATCTTTATTATGTATAGAAACAAGCTCTACCTCTTCTCCTGCTCTTCTAAGAAGATCAATCACTGCTAATGCCTCAACCTCTTCACAGCCATCTGCCATAAATGCGTAAACCATATTTTTTTCCTGCCTTTCTTTTTTTGACCTCAGTATAAAAAATCTTGATGAATATGTCAACATGGGATATACTGATTTCTGAAAATCATTATAGGCGTTCACGGTTCGCAAACTTTTCTCGTGAACTTCAATAAACAATTGAAAGGTCTGGTATTTATTATGGAAATTGAACGTAAATTTGTCCCTGTTAAGCTTCCTGACAATTTGGAATCATATCCACACACACGCATCGAACAGGGATATCTGTGTACTGCCCCTGTCGTGCGCGTGCGAAGAGACGGTGATTCTTATTATATGACATACAAAGGCGCTGGCATGATGGTTCGTGAGGAATATACCTGCCGCTTACAAAAGAAGCCTATGAGCATCTTATTGTAAAAGCTGACGGCACTGTAATTTCAAAGACACGCTACCGCATCCCAATTGGTAACGATCTGACTGCCGAGCTAGATATTTTTGACGGTGCTTTAAACGGTGTACTGCTCGTTGAGGTTGAGTTTCCTGATGAATCTGCTGCCAGAAGCTTTATTCCTCCAAAGTGGTTTGGCGAGGATGTAACTCTTGATCCGCGCTACCACAACAGCAACATGTCAAAGGGCATTCGGCCGTAATTAAATGAAGCAATCTAACATCGAGATGCGGCTTTATATTGCTGCCATAATTTTAACGCGCAGAATTTAGGTCCTGCGCGTTTTTCATGATTTATTTTTGAAGATACCTGGGTTAAAAGAGCATAAAGCCAAAATCGGTACAAGCTTGCCTGCAATCTGGTATCAAAGTTCTGTCACTCAAGATAATCAAGCGGATCAACCGGCTCTCCATTTTTTGCAGTTCAAAATATAAATTAGGTCCTTCTGTGACATAATATTTAGTCGGCTCTGCCAGTCCGCCAAGCACAGTTCCCTTTAATACATAATCACCTTCTGCCACTGAAACATTGTCCATATTTCCGATAATCGCCTGATATTCATCGCCAAGCGTTACGCAAAGATATGTTCCAATCTCCTCATTTGCTGCGATTTTTGAGATAACGCCGTCTGCCGGCGCTAAAATGGCATCACCTGGTTTTGCCTGTACCATAATTGCTGGGCACACCTTATATTCCTCTAATGTTGGATAATATACAAGTCCGTCCATTGAGAAAGACTTGATAAGCTCTCTTCCTGCAACTGGCCACTGAAGCTTTTTGATGAGTCAATTTAATTCATGGATACAAGGCTTGTCTGACCTGCAACCTCTGCCACTTCATCTGATGCTGCCTGTTCTGTATTCTGGATACTGTCCTGATTTGCATTCTGTCCAGACGCATCATTTGCGGCAAGCTCCTCACTTTCACCCGACTGCTCTGCGAGCTGCTGCTCGCCAACTTCACTTCCAACTGGAAGCTCATGGTTCATCTCCTCTGCCACCTGATTTGCCTCAGACGGCATCCCATCTGATTGTGTTTTATTAGCCTGTTCTGCTTGTGTCAGCGCTTCACTCCCATTTGTTGTCACATACCTGTCATTTTGCTCACGATAAAAATTCACTGCCAAAAGTGCAGTAAGTGCTACGACTGCGCCAAGTCCAATGCCAAGCATCTTCTTCCCCGATAAAAACGCATACCACTTTCTCATAATGATCTCCATTTCTGTGCGATTACAACTGCACAATGTATATTAGGCGATCAGGAACTTTCTCCTGCTCCCTTTAGTCCTATTCTTGCCAATATTTGTACGGTTATACGAAGAAACAAAGAAATATTTAAAGCTTTTATCTGCCGGAACTGTCCTTTACCTCACATCCCTGAAAATAATGCTGTAAAATCCATTTATAATCTCGTCCCTCCCCTGCATACCTGTCTGCTCCATACTGACTCATTCCATATCCATGTCCAATACCCTTTGCGATTACTCTAATCGTATCTGCGTAATCTTCAAGTCGAAACCAAAGTGACGGAATACCTAGTGCCAACGCTGCTTCCTCTGCTGAAAAACTAATCTCTGACACCTGTAAATTCATAACATAACCCTGTGCATCAAGTGTCAGCGTCACATCCGCTGCATTCACTGGAGCTGAAAGCTGTCTGGCTTTATCAATTTGGTTAAGCTTACCTGCAAATTCTTCTTTTGTAAATTGTTTTACTGTCTGATATCCCGGTGATTCAGCATCATACACACAATCGACACCAACAAGATACGGACAATCTCCTGTCTGGTCATAGCGCGTCATCCCGGCGCTAATCTTATGAAAAAGCGGTGCCGCAAGCTCATTGCCATAATAAAGACACTGCCCGGCAGTCTCCACTACTGCTGCATATAGTTTTTCATAATACAAATATTCATCATCGCCCCACACTGCTTTCATCTGTGAAAGCGTCATCGCATGAATGGCAAGCTCACTCTCTGAGACAGAAGTTTTTGTTCCCATAGCACGATACAGCCACGTTCTTGCTAAAATAGCCTGTGCCTTCAATGTTTCCTGCTCCATTGAAGGATCTATCTCCTGCGCTAAAATGCCAACAAGATACTGTTCTGCTGAAACTGTTTTTTCATTTTCAAGAACCACGCTATACAAATCTTCTGGCTGATAAGACATAAGACCAGTATCAAAACAAAGAATCGTCATAGTATATGGAAACAAAAGCGATGCCAAAAATAATAATACTAATGTCACGATCTTTCCCTTCATTATAGCACCGCCTTTCCTAAGCAAATCTATTTCCCCATCTATTTTATTCTGCGTTTTCTTTCAATATGACTTATTTCAAGACAAATTCAAGATAAATTTGTGTTGCAACCTATTTGTTAAGATGTTATAATATTTCTGATAATGTTCTGCAGAAGGCAGAACGACAGATAGGAGGAAGCCAAATGACTTGGTGGCAAATTTTGCTCATTATTCTTGCCGTAATTCTTGTGCTTTTGGTAGTGCTTTATTTTGTAGGCTCCAAAATGCAGAGAAAACAGGCCGTTTCTCAAGAGCAGATGGATGCGATGAAACAAACGCTATCCATGTTAATTATCGACAAAAAGAAAATGAAACTTAAGGATGCAAATCTTCCGGATATGGTTTTGCAACAGACTCCAAAGTACATGCGCCGCATGAAGATGCCTTTTGTAAAAGCAAAGGTTGGTCCTAGAATCATGACTCTTATTGCTGACCCGAAGGTGTATGAAATCATCCCGGTAAAAAAAGAAGTCAAGGCTGTTGTCAGCGGTATTTACATCACTGAAATTAAGAGTGTACGCGGCGGAGCAATCCCGGCACCGCCGAAGAAGAAAGGTTTCTTTGCACGCTTCAAAAAAGATAAGAGCGTAAAGAATACAACTGCTGAGAAAACAGAGTCTAAGGGAAAGAAAAACAAATAAAGCAACAAACAAAAAAGCCGTGTATCGCATTGATACATGGCTTTTTATTTTACTATCTTCTGATCAGTTTTGCTGTGGGCGAATCTGAAGCAAAATTTCACTATCGCTGACATGCTGATTGTTTATCTCCAACAAGTATTCAAGCTTCAGTTCTAAAAAATCATCGCGTTCATCAAGACAGATGCCAGTCGTATACACACCCATCTCCATCTGTCCATAAGGCGTCTCATATACACTGACAACTTGTTTTCCTTCTCGAAATTCATCTGCGCATTGATCAGCCTTTTTTGCTGACAGATACATGTTCTTCTGTAATCTGGATCGAATTTTTTACAATTAGGTTGGTATCATCGCCAATCTCATCATAGAAAGATAGCGTTTTCCATCCTTTTCATAATACTTTCCAGTCGTTGTCACTTCGATAGTGTCGTCTCCGTCCGGTGTCATCTGAAGTCCGCGCACCGTTACAAGTACGTCCTTTGTCATGTTTTTCACTTGCCTTTCTATATATAGACCCTGCCTGCACAACTATAATCAGCGCTCGAATGCAAGATCAATCAGCTTCTGAACAAGCTCTTTCTTCGGGATGCCCTGTGCTTCCCAAAGCATCGGATACATACTAATTGCTGTAAATCCAGGAAGGGTATTGATTTCGTTAAACACAACACCGCTCTCAGTTAAGAAGAAATCAACTCTTGAAAGTCCTCTTCCATCAAGTGCCATAAAGATTTTTACAGCATCCTCACGAATCTGCTCACGCATATTTTCTGGCATCGGCGGATCAACAAGTGTTTTAGACTCGGAATTGTAATACTTTGCATCAAAATCGTAGAACTCATCTGCTGAAAGAATCTCACCAACACCAGATGCCTTTACATCAAGATTTCCGAGAACTGCACACTCAACCTCACGGCCGATAATAGTCTCTTCTACCAGAATTTTTCTGTCGTTATCTGCTGCTTCAACCAATGCACTCTTAAGCTGCTCTCTGTTTGCTGCCTTATTTACACCCTTAGAAGATCCTGCTCTTGATGGCTTTACAAATACTGGGTATTCCAGTGCACTCTCTACTCTTGCAACTACCTCATCCATTTTAGGCAGCTCTTCCTTGTAAACAGGAACATACTTTGCCTGACGTATGCCAAGGGTATCGACTATAATCTTTGTGTAAAGCTTATCCATACCAGCAGCTGATGCAAAGAGACCACATCCAACAAACGGAATACCTGCAAGCTTAAATAAGCCCTGAACAGTTCCGTCCTCTCCGTATAAACCATGCAGTACCGGGAAAATCACATCAAGATGAACAAACTGTGCCTTTTCGTCCTCGCTCATACGATAAAGACCTTTTCTAGTTGCATCTGGTGACAATACAATACTTGTCTTTGACTGTCTCCAGGATCCATCCGAAACTGCATTAAGATCAGCGGCCTCTACCCAATGACCTTCCTTTGTAATTCCTACTAAATGATATTGTAACGCTGTGCATCAATGCACTGAATAATATTAGATGCGGACATACATGAAATCTCATGCTCAGAGGACTGTCCTCCAAAAATAACCGCCAGATTCTGCTTGCTCATAATTTTTCCCTTTCTTTGCAATTCTTAACAACAAAAGCTGCAATGTTTGCCTTTGCTATCATACCACATTTTGATAAATATGCAAGTGTCTTGCCATACAAACCTTTTTATTCATCCGTTTTATGATACTCTTTATAATATTTATCTGGATGATTATAAACATCCTCAAGAACTCGCGCTTTTCTTCGTAGAGCTCATTGAGCCAGTCAACTGCGGCTGCACGTCCTTCATCATCAAATGAAAAACGCTTTTTTGTAAACAGCTCTGGCTTTGTAAAATCTACGGAAAATGGTCCTGGGCAGGCGGCTGCCTCGAGAAGCGTTACTTTTTCTTCCTTTGGCGCTTCCTCAGATGCATCGTTTGAAGCATCCTCGTTTGGTATTACACGCGTTTCTTCTACTTTATAGATGCTGTATCGCATTCCTCTGTCTGACCCAGTAAATCGACTTTTCTTCAAAAACGGAATGGACAGTAATGTTCCATGATCAATCATTTGTTTCCTCCATTGTATACGGAATTTCCACCTGAACGCCATCAAAATTATTGACTAGGCGGCCATCTTCCTCAAGACGAAATGCCCAGTTTACCATAACACTATCTTTCTCATCTGTTCCTTCCTTAGCTTCCGCCTCAATTTGATTCAGCGATTTTTTTGATACCATCATCAGCTTCGCATAAACACTTGTATCAGTTGTCAGTTCTTCCTTATCACGGAATGTATACGAAAGAAGATCTCCATTAATATCTGTCATATCCATATCATTATATGCCGCTGACAAGATTGCTGCATCCTTTCCTGCACGGCAATTTAATTCGATATCTCGCACAGCAAATTTTTTATTAAAATTAACAAGTTCCTCTCCCTGTGTTGCACACATGGCAAATGAAAGCGAAACTGTCCACTCCTTTGGTGTATCACCTATTGTTTCTGTCGATACTGCACTTAAATAAGGGCATACATAATATGTTGTCGTTCTGCCACCCCAGGCGCGATACTTTGTAACACAAACAGAACCATTCCAAAACATGGTTCCCGTTGAAGCATCTGCCTTATCAGCCTCTAGCTGTCGTCGAATCTCTGCTAATCCAGTCTCATTTTCTGCTGCCTGTTCACCTGCAGCATCCAGCGTAATTAAAACAGTTTTCTCATAGTGATGCACGCTCATTGCAACTGACAGCACCATTACAACAAGAAGTGCTGTGATCACAGTCACAAATACGGCTGTCTTTTTTCTTGGCATATGTTCTCCTTTCTACCGTATTCTCCAATAGCAAACGATATCCCATAAGCTTGTTCTAAATTTTCCTGACACAAAATATTTTTCGTATCTCCCCACAAAACAAAAGAAGTATGTAAAAGCTCATTATCTGGCAAAAATAAAAGTGTCTTATCTGCTATCATAAGCGCATGCTCTGGTCTGTGCGTGATAAATAAAACCTGTTTTATTGTCTGTCTTGCATAATTCCTTTATCAGCTTTATCAGCTGTGCTATGTGACGTAAATCAAGTCCACTCTCAGGCTCATCCATAATTAAAATTGATGCGATGCGACAAGTGCTCGTGCAAGCTTTACAAGCTGCTGCTGTCCTGCACTAAGTTTATCATACGAGTATTCAGAAAATTCAAGCATTCCAACACGCTCTAATGCTGCCTCTGCCATTTTTCTATCATTACTATCTGGCTGCGCAAAAAGTGATTTGTATGGATTGCGGCCAATAAGCACCATATCTAACACAGAATATGGCACACTTGTCGATTTTTGAGGCACATATGCCATTTTTCTCCACAGCTGTCTGTCTTTAATATTTCTCATATCAACACCATCTAAAAATGCACCTCCACCGCACCATGGTATAAGCTTCATCAGACTCTTTACAAATGTTGTTTTACCGCAGCCATTTTGTCCGAGAATAGCTGTAACCATTCCCGGCTCACTCGCCATATTTATATTTGATGACAACACTTGTTTTTTGTAGCCAATTGAAGCGTCTTTTACCTCTAACTTCATCCGCGAAGCCCTCCATTTTTAGCAAGCAGAATTAAAAAAAGTGGCGCTCCAATCAAACTTGTAAGGATCGCTGCCGGAATTTCTGATGCTGTAATACAGCGCGATGCCGTGTCCGTAATAAGTAAAAACAATGCACCATATACTATCGAAGACGGAATTACGTCTTTGTTGCTTCCGCCATAAATCATTCGGCAAAAATGTGGAATCAAAAGACCAATCCAGCCAATCTGTCCGCACATAGAGACGACTGCTGCTGTGATTGCTGATGAAGCTGCCACCGTCATAAAGCGAAAACCGTGCACTGATATTCCAAAACTTTTCACCTCTTCCTCGCTTAGCATCAATGCATCCAGCTTCCACCTGAAAAGCAGAAGAATCACAATTCCTGCTAAAATCCAGCCTGCACCAGATAAAAGTAATGGCCAGCTCATATTTTTCAAGCTACCCAAAAGCCAATATGTAATTGACGGAAGCTCATCCTGTGGATCTGCCACATACTTTGCAAATGATACCATTGATGAGAAAAATGAACCAATAATCATACCAGAAAGCACAAGACGAAGTGTTCTGTTCTCACCGCCAGTTCCTGCAAATAAATAAACAAGACATACAGAAAATAGTCCGCAAAAAAGTGCACTGCTTTGTATTCCTGTCCTCCCAGCTCCCATTAAAATGGCTGCCACCGCACCAAATGATGCTGCATTTCCAACGCCAAGCGTATCAGGTGTAGCAAGTGGATTGGCAAATACTGCCTGAAACCCTGCTCCTGCTGCCGCAAGACCTGCTCCGCACAAAAGAGCACCAAATATACGTGGTACACGCACAAAGCAAACCACATGACGCATAGTATCGCTCACTGTATCAGAACCAGTAAACAAATCACAAATGGCACGAAGCACATCATATGGTGCAATTGCATAGCGCCCGCATCCCAAAGAAATAGCAGATGCGACAAGGGCAATCACCCCTGCCGCAAGACTGCGCCTTGTATTCCATTTTCTTTTTTTATTTGCTGATTCCATATCCATTTGCCGCGTCTGTTGACGGTGTATACATCTGTGCCACCTGCTCGTCTGTCAGTTCAATTCCATACACCTCGTCATAGTAGTTCTGAACTTCATCAGTCATATCAACATCCTCAAACAAATCCGGATAAACTGTCTTTGCAAGCCACATCAGCGTCATCGGAGTATCTGCTCCCGGTGTGAAGCTTCTGTAGGCGCCAAGCGGCATCTTGTAAACCTGCTCCTCTTTTACAGCACTAACGCTGCTCCAATCATTATCACCGATTGTATTATTGTAAAGATCTTCCGGCATTGCTTTGTGAAGTTACTGATAAAGATTATGTCTGGATCCCAGCTGTAAACCTGTTCCATATTGACAGATGCATTTGAACGCTCTGCCTCAATTTCCTCACCTACATTTACTGCATTTATTGCATCACACCAATACTGACCCCAGAAATTTTTGCCTGAGGTAACAAGTGCTGTGTCACTGTAATTAAATAGGAAGAAAACATTCTTTTTCTCGTCATCAGTTAGATCTTTCGTCTTTTCTTCAATCTGATCTTCTACCTTTTCGCAATACTCCTTTGCTGCCTCTGCCTTTTCTTCTTCCTCTGGGAAGATATCTGCCAACAAATCCATCCACGCATCAAACGTATCTGCTGCATTGTAATCCCACTTCGTAACGGATACCGCTACTGCTGTCAGACCGGCAGATGTCAAAGACTCTCCAAGTTCAGTATTTTGCGCATTGTAGAATACTAGATCCGGCTCTAATGCCAGTAAGCTTTCAATATTTAACTCACTGTTTTCAAAGAAGGACGTATCCGCATCCAAAATCTCTGGATACAGCTCACCAAGAAGTCCAGCTTTTGCTGCGCTCATGCTGACCGGACTGATACCAACTAGCTTTTCTGCTGAATCAAGATAGAGTGACAGTACAGACGGAAACGGAAGTGTATCAGTCACAACAATTCTGTTTATTTCCTCTGGAAGTGTAACCTCATTGCCTGCATGATCAATGATTGTACGCTCGCCATTGTCTTTCGCTGATGCATCTGTCGAAATGCTCTCTGTGTTTGCTTTTGAAGTACTCCCCTCTTTTTCCTTCGCTGCAAACACAGGTGTTGTAGAAAGTGCTGCTGTAAGCACACACACTGCTGCTGTCCAATTTCTTTTTGTTTTCCTCATCATTTCTCTCCTCCTAATCAAAAACTTGCATATTCATATTTATTATTGTTTCTTGCTCTTCATTATAAAGTGCATCATAAAAAAATGCAATCGCGTTGTTGAAAAAATTACTCTTTTTTGTCATACTTTACAAAAATCATGTACGGTGCTACAATCAAAACACAGCAGTATACAATACGCAGAAAGAAGGGTTTTATTATGAATCATGATATTACAAACGAAGTTCTTACTGAATTTTCCACTGCATTTTCGTCGAATCCAGTTAATCACATTGCTATGAATGCCGTTACCTCTGCCGGACTACTAGCAGCATCTAAAAATCCAATGGCACAGCGCGAAAGCGTCACTCCTACTCTATTTCTCTTGAGCAGGGTGAAATTACAAACCAGAAGCAAAGCGGCCGCTGTTGGATGTTTGCAGCACTTAACACGTTTCGCTTTGAGGTAATGAAAAATTTAAATTTAAAGACTTTGAGCTATCTCAAAACTATACGCTTTTCTACGACAAGCTGGAAAAATCCAACTATTTCCTTGAAAGCATTCTTGAAACACTCGATGAGCCAACACAGGGACGTCTTATCTCATTCCTTTTATCTGCTCCGCTTGGTGATGGTGGACAGTGGGATATGTTATGCAATCTTGTTCGCAAATATGGTGTTGTTCCAAAGGAAGCTATGCCTGAGACGGTTGCCTCCTCTGCTACGCGCGAAATGACAGCTGCCCTGACAAGAAAGCTTCGTGAGGATGCATGCCTCTGCGCAAGGCCTATGCTGACGGTTCCACTTTAGACGAGCTTCGCAAAAAGAAGGAAGCTATGATGGAAGAAATTTATCGAATTCTTTGCATCTGCCTTGGCGAACCTCCAAAGACTTTGATCTTGAGGTTACTGATAAAGATGATAAATTTATACGCGACACTAATCTTACCGGACTGCGTTCTTTGAAAAATATGTTGGCTTAAATCTTGATGATTATGTCAGCTTAATCAACGCTCCTACTGCTGATAAGCCTTATCACAGAAGCTACAGCGTGAAATTCCTCGGAAATGTAAAGGAAGGCTGCCCTGTTCGCTACTTAAATCTTCCGATTGAGGAACTTAAAAAAGCTGCAATCGCACAGATGAAGGATGGTTCTCCTGTATGGTTTGGCTGTGATGTCGGCAAGGATTCCTCTCGTGATGAGGGACTTCTTGATACTAATACATATCAGACTGACAAACTTCTTGGTGTTACATTTGGCATGAATAAGGCTGAGCGTCTTGATTATGGTGAAAGTTTAATGACGCATGCAATGGTATTTCAGGGTGTAAACCTTGATGAAGAAGGCAAGCCAAACCGCTGGCGCGTAGAAAATAGCTGGGGCGATGCACCTGGCAAAAAGGGCTATTATGTCATGAGCGACGAATGGTTTGACGAATATATGTACCAGATCGTTGTCAATAAAAAATATCTGCCTGATTCTTACATTGCAGAGTATGATTCTGAGCCAATCATGCTTGAGCCGTGGGATCCAATGGGATCACTTGCACTTTAATCTTTCATTTGGCAACAAATAAAAGCCTGATCAGTGGATTACGTACTATTTTGCGCAATTCACTGACAGGCTCTTTTTGTTTTTATCATCCTACTTTCTGCATGGCTTCTTTAGCTCAGGATATTCAATCCTATTTAGTCCAAGCTCGCGGCACCACTCAAGCGCAGTCTTTGCTGATTCAAGATCACACACATCCTTTGGTTCATGCGCATCACATCCTAAAATAATATCGCAGTTATGTCTGGCTGCAATCTTAAAAAATTCAAAATTAGGATAATGACGATGCTCTCTCATACCTAGCATATTAAATTTCAAGCGGCACCTTATTCTTTGCTGCATAAGCACACAACTTATCTGCTGCCTTTTCATAGTTTTCCTTAGAACCACCAAAATTAAGCAGATCAGGATGAGCCAGATAAGTAAAGCAGCCTGTCTCAAGACCTTCAATAACCTGATCCACATAGCGCATCATCATATCTTCCTCATAATGCAGCTCACCACTATAAATATGTTCTTCCTCATTTAATACAAAATGCTGCCCCATAATGATGTAATCAACCGGATACTGACTGTAAAATTCCAACAGCTTGTCAAAATACTTCGGATAATACTCTGTCTCGAATCCAAGCTTGATTTCAATATCATCCTTGTATTCCTTCTTCAGTGCCAGAATAGAATCTACATATCCTAGCACCTGCTCTCTTTTCATACGGAATGTGGAGTAATAATCTCCTGAAAAGAAATATGGGGAATGATCCGAAAAGCCAAGTACTTTAAGACCACCCTTTATTGCCTCCTCTACATACTGGCGATCCTCGCCAGCTGCATGGTTGCATCGAGTTGTATGCGTATGAAAATTTGTTGTCAAAATTTTATTTTCCATGAAATTTATCTCCTCTGTTTTCATATATATTTTTCACTTTTTGTCCACTCCCAACTATACTCATCTGTTAACTTTATGTCAATTGTTTTTGCAGGTTGCGCGATCAAATGTCATCTGGTATACTAAAAGAAAACACATTAAAGGAGGTATCATTATCAGACAGATTCATCTGAGAGAAACACGCACCGCAGTCACAGAAAAGGTGGTAGAATCATTATTTTCGGTTTTACCAATCGTTATTATCGTCTTTCTTCTGTGCCTGTACATTTCCCCTATGCAGCCGGATCTTCTCCTGACATTTCTTGTCGGAGCCCTGATGCTGATTATCGGTATGGGCCTTTTCTCGCTGGGAGCTGAGCAATCCATGACACCAATTGGAAACCAAATTGGAACTGCGCTCACACGTACAAAAAATCTCCCGCTGATCCTTGCTGTCAGTTTTCTTCTGGGCTTTGCGATCACAATCGCTGAACCGGATCTCCAAGTCCTTGCCCAGACCGTCCCTCATATCAGCAACACGGTACTGCTTATCACAGTTGGTGCTGGAGTAGGTTTTTTTATGAGCGTATGTATGCTGCGTATTCTAACAGGAATGCGCCTTCGCCTGCTGCTGATCTTCTTTTATGCCATAATCTTTTTGCTTGCTTTTTTTGCTGACAATTTTCTTGGCATTGCTTTTGATTCTGGTGGCGTTACAACTGGACCAATGACTGTTCCTTTTATCCTTGCACTTGGACTTGGTGTGTCTAATGTACGAAGCGATAAAAATGCTGAAGCCGACAGCTTTGGTCTTGTTGCGCTTTGCTCGATTGGTCCTGTTCTTGCAGTTTTGATTCTTGGATTTTTCTACAAGGACAATGCCGCCGTTGCAGATCTTAGCACTGCTTCTTATGGCACGACCACAGATATTGGATATGCCTTTCTTCATGCTATTCCACATTATCTAAAGGAAACTGCCATTGCTATGCTGCCAATTATCGTGATTTTCTTTCTGTTTCAGTTTACACTACTTCATCTTGACAGTAGAAATCTCGGAAAGATTATGATTGGCTTACTTTATACGTATATTGGTCTTGTACTCTTTTTGACCGGCGTTAACATCGGATTTTCTGCCCTGGGCGCAGAACTTGGTGCAGCACTTTCCTCTGGAAAAAGTGTCTGGTGGCTCGTTCCTCTTGCCATGGCAATTGGCTGGTTTATCATATCAGCTGAGCCGGCTGTTGCAGTTCTTGAAAAACAAATTGAAACAGTCAGTGCCGGTGCTATACCTGGCCGGGTAATCAAGCGCAGTCTCTCCATTGCGATTGCACTTGCAATGGGACTTTCCATGATTCGCGTTCTCACTGGAATTTCTCTTTTCTGGTTTTTAATTCCAGGATATACAACTGCATTAATTTTGACCTTCTTCGTTCCAGATATCTACACAGCTATTGCATTTGACTCTGGCGGTGTTGCATCTGGTCCGATGACAGCAACATTTATGCTTCAGTTTTTCATGGGCGCGAGCATCGCACTTGGCGGTAATGTACTCCAAGATGCGTTTGGCGTTGTTGCACTCGTCGCTATGATGCCTCTCGTCTCCATTCAGCTTGTCGGTCTTTTCTATGAACGCAAGCAAAAACGTACCAAAGAAACTACTGTTGTCTATGGCGACTACGATATTGTTGAATTGTGGGAAGGAGAACATGCTAAATGAATTACATAATCTCAATCATAAACCCGGACTCACTTTCCATTCTGATGGATCTTTGCAATCAGCTTGATCTGCCGCTTAGTATTACAATGGCAGGCCGCGGCACAGCAGTGCAAAGTATGCTTGATCTTCTTGGCATAGAATCTAATGAACGACGTATTGTGTTTACCGTGGCCAGTGAAGAAAAAACAAAAAAACTGATTCAGGCGCAAAAACGCCATATGCACATTGGGGTTCCTGGTCATGGAATCGTGATTGCTGTCCCTATTAAAAGTGTTGGAGGAGGAAAAACAGTGGCCTTTTTAAATGGAGAAACAGATAACGCAGCTTACACGCCTTCGCTTAATTATGCGCATGAGCTCATCGTTGCCGTCTGCAGCCAAGGCTGCACCGATATGGTTATGAATGCGGCACGTGCAGCTGGCGCACGAGGCGGCACCGTCCTTCACGGAAAAGGAACTGGTGCAAATGGCGCACCAAAATTTTATAACATCACAATTGCGCAGGAAAAAGAGATGATCCTGATCGTTGCAGCAGCTTCCCAAAAGACAGCTATAATGCAGTCTATCCTAAAAAAAGCAGGTCCTGACAGCAAAGCCGGAACGATTGTATTCTCACTTCCTACTACGCAGGTTGCAGGGTTTGCGCTGCTTGACAATCAAGACGAAACTTAAGAATAAAAATGAGCAATCATTCAGACATTTAACATCTGGGTGATTGCTCTCTTTTTTATATAATTCCTAAACCATTAAGTAAAATCTTCAGTCCAATCAAAATAAGAATCATGCCTCCGCAAAATTCTGATTTTGAGCGGTATTTAGATCCAAATATACTTCCAATCTTAACGCCAATTGCAGAACAGACAAAAGTTACACAGCCAATAAAGCTTACAGCTGGAACTATCTGTACCTTTAAGAATGCAAAGGTTACACCAACGGCAAGTGCATCAATGCTAGTGGCAATCGCCAAAATGAACATCTCTTTGGCATCCATACAGGCATCAACTTTTTCTTCTTCTCCCATCGCTTCCTTAATCATGTTTCCACCGATAATAATAAGCAGCACAAACGCAATCCAGTGCGCATACTTTGTAATCATATCAGCAAAAAAACTTCCAAGGAAATATCCGATAAGCGGCATCAGTGCCTGAAAGCTCCAAACCACGCACCTGCGATTGCCATATGCTTCTTTGAAATTTTTCCTAGCGAAAGACCTTTACAGATTGATACGGCAAACGCATCCATAGAAAGTCCTACTGCCAAGATGAATAGCTCCACTAAACTCATTCGTTTTTCCCTCTCTTCATTTTTTATAGTTTTGGTTTTGCCGTAAAAAAGACCCAGAGACAGCCGAAGCTGTCCCTGAGTCTCATCATTTCAAGTAATACCGGGTGCTTACACCATTTTGTCGATAATACTGCGTACATCTTGTACGCCGACTACTCCCTCTTGGAACTTCGAAAGTATACCATTGATGATAAAATTTGTCAATACCGTTCGAATGAACTAACTGACAGATTATTTTGCAGTTGTAACACTTTTTTTGCAATTATAAAGCAAACTGACTATTATACAGCTTTGCATAGAAGCCATTCTTTGCAAGAAGCGACTCATGGTTACCCTGCTCGATGATATGACCGTCCTTCATGACAAGAATCACATCTGCTTCCTGAATAGTTGAAAGACGATGTGCCACGATAAAGCTTGTTCGTCCCTGCATCATGCGGTTAAATGCTTCCTGAATCTTGATCTCGGTACGGGTATCGATTGATGAGGTTGCCTCATCAAGAATAAGCATCGGAGGTAAACAAAGCATAACTCGTGTAATACAAAGAAGCTGTTTTTGTCCCTGTGATAACGAACCGCCATCCTGACCGATTTCGGTGTCATAGCCCTTTGGCATTCTCTTAATAAAGCTGTGTGCATGAGCTGCCTTTGCTGCCTGAATCATTTCTTCCTCTGTTGCGTCTGGGCGTCCCATCATCAGATTTTCACGGATAGTACCACTTTTAAGCCATGTCTCCTGAAGTACCATACCATAATTTTCTCTTAAGCTCTTTCTTGTCACATTACGAATATTATGACCATCAACTTCAATTGTACCAGCATTTGTATCATAAAAACGCATAAGAAGATTTATCAATGTAGTTTTTCCGCATCCAGTCGGACCAACAATAGCTACTCTCTGTCCTGGCTTTACAGACAGATTTAAATCTTCAATCAGCTTCTGTTTAGGATCATAAGAGAAGTTTACGTGAGACAGTTTTACAGCTCCGTCAACATTCTGCAAAACCTCTGCATTATCTGCATCTGGTACTTCTGTCTCTTCATAAATCAGATCAAGAAGTCTTCCTGCACATGCTAGCGCGTTCTGAAGCTCGGTGACAACGCTTGAAATAGAATTAAACGGCTTTGTATACTGGTTTGCATAATTTAAAAAGCTATACAGCTGACCGACATTAATTCCACCTGCAATCGAAAAGAAGCTTCCAAATACGGCAACTGCTGCATAAACTAGAGAGTTTACAAAACGTGTTGCTGGGTTTGTGATTGAGGAGAAGAAAGTTGCCTTCACTGAGCAATCACGAAGACGTTCATTGACCTCATTGAAGCGATCCATTACCTTTTCTTCCTGACCAAATGCCTTAACGACCTTCTGATTATTGATCATCTCATCAATAAGCGTAGTCTGCTCACCTCTAGTCTCGGACTGCTTCTTGAACAGATGAAATGTCTTCTTTGCGATAAAGCCTGCCACAAAGAAGGAAATTGGTGTCAGAACAACAACTGCTGCTGTCATTGGAATATTAATTGTAAGCATGAAAATCAGTGTACCTGCAATTGTAAGAACACCGCTAAATAACTGAGTAAAGCCCATCAACAAACCATCGGAAAACTGGTCAGCATCGGCAATGATACGGCTTACTATATCACCGTATGGATGACTGTCGATATATTTTAATGGAAGTCTTTCAATCTTTTCAAAAGCCTCCTGGCGAATATCACGCACAACTGCGTAGGTGATTCGGTTGTTGCAGATGTTCATCACCACTGAGCCACTGCACCGATGATAATAACAATAGCACCTTTAAATAAAATTGCTTGATGCCATCAAAGTCAACCTTTCCTGGTGCCAAAATCAGGTTGATTGCATCTCCTGTTAAAATTGGAAGATACAAAGTACATGCAACTGTCACTGCCGCCAAAATCAAAGAGAACACAAGCACGGCACGATATTGTTCGATATATTCTAGTACCTTTTTTAATGTTTCTTTCTGCTTGGTACGATCATATTTTTTCTTTGCTGCCATTTTTATGCCTCCTTTCCTGATTTTTGATTGCCTGTGGTTGTCTTTTTATATTGAGAATCATAGATCTCTTTGTATACGCTGCAGCTTGCAAGAAGCTCATCATGCGTTCCAACACCAACGCTCTTTCCATCATCAAGCACTAAAATCTGATCAGCAAATCTGATAGAGGAAGTTCTCTGCGATACAATAAATACAGTTGGTGCATTTTTCATCTCTCGAATTGCCTTTCTAAGAGCTGCATCAGTTGCAAAGTCAAGTGCGGATGCACTGTCGTCTAAAATTAAAATACGTGGCTGTCTGACTAGGGCACGCGCAATAGTCAGTCGCTGTCTCTGACCACCAGAAAGATTCTTTCCACCCTGCTCAACAAAAGCATCAAGACCGCCTTCCTTCTTTTCTACGACTTCAGTTGCCTGAGCAATGGCAAGTGCTTCCATGATCTCCTCATCGGTTGCATCCTCCTTGCCCCACTTCATATTCTCGCGGATCGTTCCTGCAAACAAGACTGCCTTCTGTGGAACAACCGCAATCTGGCTTCTAAGTGACTCGATATCTTGATCCTTCACTGACTTTCCAAATACGCGAACAGTTCCATCTGTCGCATCGTAGAAACGTGGAATCAGATTGACAACAGAAGTCTTACCAGAACCAGTTCCTCCGATGATTCCGACTGTCTGACCTGTCTTTACATGAAGATCAATATCAGTAAGAGACGGTGCACCGGCACCAGCATATGTTAAGGATACATGATCAAAATCAACTGCAGGTACAGTCGCTTTCTCTGCAATTTCCTTATCGCTTCCATTTTCCATGGACGGCTTTACATCAAGCACCTTCTGGATACGGTTTCCACATGCAACTGCCTTTGTAATATTAATAATCAAATCTGCTAATTTAATCAGCTCGACTAATATCTGAGACATATAGTTGACAAGAGCTACAACTGCACCTGTGTCAAAATGCCTCCCTCTACTCTCCAAGCACCAGTCCAGACAAGAACAAGAATTGCAGAATTAACAATAACAAATGTTAATGGATTCATCAATGCTGAAATCTTTCCAACAAAAGTCTGTAGTCTTGTAAACTGCTCATTCTCTGTCTTAAAGTGGCTGATTTCTTCTCCTTCCTTATTAAATGCACGAATTACACGCACACCTGTCAGATTTTCTCTTGTAATACCAAGTACGCGGTCAAGCTGTGACTGTACCTTTTTATAAAGCGGAATGCTTGAAAGCATAATGCCAAATACAACAACAGACAAAAGCGGAATTGTAATCACAAAGATCATGGCAGCCTTAAAATCAATAGTAAATGCCATAATCATAGAGCCAAATACAATGAATGGAGAACGCATGAACAGACGAAGCACCAGATTCGTTCCTGTCTGAACTTGATTGACATCACTTGTCATACGTGTGATCAGCGTTGATGTACCAATAGTATCAAGCTCTGTATAAGAAAGCTTTTGTATATGCTCCATTAATACCTGCTTAATTTTCGCTGCAAAGCCTGCTGCCGCTCTTGCAGAAAACCACTGCGCTGTAGTTGCCATTGCAAGACCGATTACGGCAAGCAGTAAAGCAGCAGTCCCATGCGAAGACAATATGCGCGGTCTTCTGCTGCAATACCGTAGTCGATGATTCCTTTAATAACAAGCGGCACAAACAGTTCAAAGACAGCCTCAAGCATCTTAAAAATTGGTGCCAGACATGCCTCCTTACGGTATGTCTTTAAATAAATCAACAGTTTCTTCATTTCTTTTATTCTCCTTTTCGGAAGCGAAGTAGCATATCATTCCACTTCACACCGCCGTGTGTGGAAGCTGATACACCCTGCCAGATAAATCCGGCTTTTTCATAAAGAGGACGCAGATGATCCTTACATGTTAGCACAACACCGTCTTGTCCGCGCTTACGGCTCTCCTCAACATAGTGACGTACCATCTGGCCTGCAACACCCATTCTGCGGTAACGTGCAATCACATTAACACCAAATACAGTCTGCCATGGACCATTTCTACAAGCTTTGTAGTATCATGATAAAGCTCATCAGGAAGCTCTGGTTTATCATAGGAAGCACCATCAATAAAGCCAATCAGCTCTCCTTCTTCATTGTATGCACCATAGCAAACAAACGCCGGACTTGAAAAACGCTCCTCAAAATCTTTCTCGGATGCAGCCTCTGCCGGAAGGAAGCATGCACGTTCAACTGCTGCAATCTCTCCAACCTGCTCTTTTGTCATTTTCTTCATAGTAACAGATACATGCTTGCCATGATCACGATAAACAGTGTACTCACGCTGTGCAAGGCCTTCATTATAAATCATGCCCGGCACCTCTTTACGGCTCGTCTCCTCTGCCGGATTTCTTGTCTTTCCAGTTGTACGATTTTCAAACGGTGGAAAAACAGTAAGCGGTAATGGATATACATCTGTCTCTTTCTGATAGCGGTAGCCATTTTCCGGAATTGGCAGTGTTGGGCAGCTATAGAAGGAATCTCTTGGTGTTCCCGGCGCTGGTGCCTCAACTGTTGCAGCTTAACAGAAATATTTTCTGGCAGTGTTACATTTGTAATCGTTGTCATATGATATGGCTGATCTGGTACATATTCTAGATTTGCCGGACGCTTATACATACTTGTTACAAACGCTACTTCCTGCGTTTCTTTTGCTGTCTGAAGAGAAAGATCTTCAAAGCTTGCATCTTCCACATCATCAAGAACAATTGCATGACGCGTATCTTCTTTCTCAAAACCAATTGACAGACCCTTTACCTCTAATCCTTTTACATGACGGGCATAAAATCCGTATGCCGGCAAGATACCAAAAATACTTGGCTCTGGGTAAGAAGTTGGAAGCTCTGGCACATTATAAGGATCATCCTTCCAGCTCTTTGTCTTTTCGTCCCAATCGACTCTTGGAAGCAAGCCCTCGTTTTTCAGGAAAAATGTATTCACAAGCCAAGGAAGGCTCTGAATGGACGGCTTTGTCTGATACTGTGTATACTCCCAGTTCGTATTTAACTGACGCTGCTCTGTCGCATGCTCCATCGTTAATCCGCCGCGGTAAGTTACCTTAATATCTTCCAGCTGTACATTTTCAATGTTGCTGCCATCAAGACCGGCAAGAAGAATCGGGTATCTTGGATCAACACTCTCTGCGCTGACACGTGCAATTCTAATATTTTTTACCTTTGCAAGTGGTCTTGAGCATCCATTTGCCCTTGATGCTGCCTCTGGTGCGTCAAGAGCTTTCGTGCGGTCTGCCACATAGCCTTCTCCTGCCACATATATCTTGCCATAAGTTACACCATCTTCTTTGACTAAATTTGCCTGATTCAGCGTAACTGGATTTTCTTCATCCACAACTGTGAAGAAGGAACGTCCGTCCACACTTACAAGCTTTGTTTTATTGTAGGACGGTGTATAACGCACTGCCGGAATTACTGGATAATGCTCATTATCAGGAATAACAAAGCCCCTGTTGTCCAGACGAATATTAGGTGCCTTAGCCTGAATCTCCTCACTCATCTGCATACCTGTCACAGGGAAGCGACAGCGATCACCAACGCGGATAAAAATTGGAGAGCTGCTAATATACTTCATATGGCTGTCTTCAAAAATAATATCTGTCAGATCACTTCCGTCTACTGCTTCTAATGCAAAACCTCTTGAATGCTCAAAATCAACACGGCGCACTGTTACCTGATGATAGCCACATGAAGACTCGGTTCCAAGCTTTACACGGCCTGTCGGGCCACAGCGATCCTCAGCCACAAGCTTTTCGTTTGTGTAGGTCTTTGCATAGACGCTTCCTGCATCGTAGCCAGATACCTTGCAATCCTCGATAAGCACATTTTCAAGCGGCATAAAAATACCAGCACCATAGGAGCTTTTCATAACAAGACCATCATCTGTAAGTGAATTGAATACACTATTTCTAACCGTCACATCTTTACAGCAGTCTACATCAAATGCATCTCTATTTGTATCAATCAAAATGCCGTCAACATACATGTTTTCAACACCTTCTGCAATAATGGCAAAATGGCCGCCGATTACAAGTGAGAAATCTGTCAGTACAACATTTTTACAGCGCACAAGTGCAATTGCCTTATTTCCAAACCACTCACCGTTATGGCCTTTCTCATTTCTAAAAGCCGGCTCAGACGGATCACCGCCTAAAAGCACATATTCACGGCACTTTTCTTCTTCATTCCAGCTGCTTCCATCAATCAGTCCATCACCAGAAATCATGATATCACACAGATCTGCACCATAAAACAAACTGTTTGCAAAATAGCTGTGACCATGATCCTGCAGACCTGCAAAACGATTGATTTCCGGCTCAAGGTAATTGCCACCCTCGCCATCCTGATTGACATAAGAATGCTTAATATCAGTTCTCGCTGCACGAATTACTGCGCCTTCCTCGAAATGAAGATGCACATGACTTTTTAATTCAATAGTATAGGTGCGATACTCACCCTTTGAAATCACAACTGTTGCGCCGCCACAACTTGACGCTTTCTTAATCGCAAGATTGATTGCTTTTGTATTCTCTACTGCACTTTTTTCTGGTGATGCACCAAAATCAGATGCATAGAACACGGTTTCATAAGCAAAATCCTCTGGGCGAATCGTTGCTCCGGTTGCTTCCTTAATCCTTTCCATTTCTTTCTCCTTTTCTGTTCGCATAAAATCCTCAGTCCTTGAATGGCCGAGGATTCCCACACCTGTATTCTAAATTGCTGCCATATTTGATGTTTTCGATGGTCTTTTCATCTTTCTCCACGTCACAAAGAAAGCGGCACTTCCTGCGAGTACAAGAAGCAGAATCATTGCTGCACAGTGCATAAAAAAATTCATCTGGCAAAATCGTAATAACTGGATCCGTATATGGATCAAATAGCCAATAATCATTTTGAAACACAAGCTTATGAAATGTAATAAATACCCATTCCCAGTTTGCTGCAATCAAAAGACCAAGTGATGCCGGTATACCAACACTAATAATTCCCGCTGCTGCAAAAAGACTTCCAAAACGCTTTTTCTTTGCCGCTATAATTTCAACAGCTGACAGTGGAATTAAAATCAATGCTCCATACTCAAAAACACTAAATACTTTTTTCACTTCCTCAAAGTGAATACGCCCAGATTCTGACATTGGAAAATCTGGGAAATTAAGTATCACCGTATGCCAGATATTATTGTAACGAATCAACGCATCAAAGTTTTTTCTGATCACGTCATTACTGTAACCGCTGCTGTCTGAGATATGAAGCAGCTTCATATCTAAATAGTAGAGTGGGCGAAAATTCAGCGTAACAGTTACACTTACACAGACAAGGCACAAAAATAAAATGAGCCCGCCTAATACTGCGGCAAAACAACCTGTCAAAGTTAAGTTTCTGACAGGTCGTCTGCAATGGACTTGATTACTCATGCTGAAGCCCCTGCGCAATCTTTTGTCCTGTTGTTGTTGCAGCCAGTCCTCCCTTTCCTGTCTCACGAATAGCTTCAGGAAGACTGATTCCAACACTTCTCATAGCATCAAACACTTCGTCTGGCGGATGATGCTTCGAACACCAGCCAGTGCCATATCAGCTGCTGAGAGCGCATTAACTGCACCTACAACATTTCGCTTCACACAAGGCACCTCCACAAGACCGGCTACAGGATCACATGCAAGGCCAAGCAGATTTTTCATTGCCATAGCTGCTGCATGGATGATTGCTCGGTGTCTCCTCCTGCAAGGTAAACAGCTCCTGCTGCTGCCATGGAACTTGCAGAACCAATCTCTGCCTGACAGCCTCCTGCCGCACCCGCAAGAAATGCACGGTTTGCAATGACACCGCCCACACCTGATGCAATATACATTGCCTCAAGCATACGCTCATCATCAATCTGGCGCTGTTCCTGAAGCGTTAGATATACGGCTGGAACCACGCCACAGGCACCAGCCGTAGGTGCTGCCACAATACGTTTCATACAGGCGTTTGACTCACCCATCTTCAGTGCTTTTTCAATTGCCGATGCAATTACTGGACCGCAGATTGTTTTCCAGATACGACTGCATCATGAAACAATTGTCCATTTCCGCCTACCATACCGCTTCTTGACTTTTGTTTGGCATCATAGGCTGCATCTGCCTCTTTCATCGCCTGATACATTGCCATCAATTCTTTTTTTGACTGCTCGGGACTCACCATGCGCTCCTTACAGTCATCCTCAAGGATCACCTGCCAAAACGGTATATTTTTTTGTTTTGACACCTGCGCAATTTCTTCTAATGATTTATACATATCTCAATCCTTTCGCACTGCATCATTTTAATCTTCCTTTGTGCCTGACTCAAATATGTGACTTTGACAATTCCTTCCTGTCTGGACAGCCACTTGATTGACTCTGCCGGAACCTCCTGATCACACTCAATGACCATCGCAGCCTGTCCTCCTCTGCTCTGACGAAACAGCTGAAGCGTAGCGATATTGACACCCTTGTGACCAAGCATTGCCGTAACCTCCATCACATGTCCTGGCTGGTCAATATTTCTCACGATCAATGTCGGATAATCACCCTCAAAATTAGCTGGAAGGCCATCAATTTCACAGACGCGAATGCGTCCGCCGCCTATGGAAGCTGCTACTACCTCAAGCACACTTCCATTTACACCTGTAAGATTTAGCTTGACAGTATTGGGATGTGCATCGACTAGCTCCACATGGTCAAATGAAAATTTCATTCCAGCCTCATCTGCCAACTCAAAGCTGTGTGGAATCCTTGCATCATCTACTGCAAGTCCCAAAAGTCCGGCGACAATTGCACGATCTGTGCCATGGCCGCTTCCAGTCGCCAGAAGGAACCATGCAGATGAATCTGTGCCTCTTTGATCGGTTCTGCCAAAAGCTTTCCTGCTACCAGGCCAATTCGAACAGCTCCCGCTGTATGGGAGCTTGACGGGCCGACCATAACTGGTCCAATAATATCAAGAATATTCATTGCTCCTCCTATTAATCAAAAGGAAAGGCCACTCTGCCTGATTCAGAATGGCCCGTTATTCTTAGCATTAGCCAAAAATACCTTTTTTATAAAATGGTTTAATATTATCTACGATGCTAACGCTGCCGGATCTGCTCTGCGGCATTCAATTTCTTTTCCGTTTAAGTAATCCTTTGCAGCGATGTACAGCTACGTACGTCTGAGCATCGATCGATGTACAGCTACGTACGTCTGAGCATCGATCGATGTACACTACGTACTCTGAGCATCGATCGATGTACAGCTACGTACGGTCTGAGCATCGATCGATGTACAGCTGTACTCTGAGCATCGATCGAGTACAGCTACGTACGTCTGCATCATCATTGTAGCAGTCGAGAGTGCATCAATCCTTGCTTCACCA
>ENA-OQCN01000288-OQCN01000288.1-human-gut-metagenome-genome-assembly--contig:-NODE-288-length-26771-cov-2.214495_pt1 | contig 26771 bp, 34 predicted proteins | sample MGYA00242497_ERZ504576 | MGnify/ENA primary metagenome ERZ504576 (study PRJEB26092, sample SAMD00036296) | human gut metagenome | host: Homo sapiens | study: EMG produced TPA metagenomics assembly of...
TTCATTCCACCAATCAATCCTGTAACAATTACAATTTTTACCGATGGACACATTAATGGTAATGTTACATACATAAATTTTTTCAGTCCATTGGCTCCATCAATTTCTGCCGCCTCATAAAGATCTGGTGAAATACTCTGTAAGTTTGCAAGGAAAATAACCATTGCCCATCCTGTCCATTGCCAAATCTGTGTTAAAATTACAGAATATAATGCATTTTTCGATGTAAAGAAATTCAATGTTCCCAGACCCAGCTGATGTAAAATATTATTAATTAATCCAAAATCCGAAGACGACATAATAAAATTCCATAAGTACTATAATCAGGGAACTAAATACTGCCGGGAAGAAAAATACCGCTCTTAACAAATTTCTGCTTTTTAATTTCTGATTTAATACAAAGGCAAGCGGCAATCCGAGTAGTGTTTGAAAGCCCGTTAATAAAATTGCATAGATAACGGAATTCTTAATAGCCGCCAACATTACCGGCGTTTGCAATACTTTTATATAATTCTTTAATCCCACAAAATGAAGATTTATGGGATTCATGTCTGTGTAGTCTGTAAAACTATAATAAATCGTATACAAAAACGGGGTAATGCTAAATAACAAATATATGATCAGTGCTGGTAAAATGAAAATAACAAAATATTTCCCAAGCTCACCAGCCCGTAATTTTCTCTTTTTTACCATTTTTATTCTCCTAAAAAGTCAAAAGGTGCCTTGCGCCACTTTGGACGCGAGAGGCACCTTATTCATTCTTCCTACTGTATCTTATTTTTCAAGTAATTCTTTTACTGCAGAATCAACATTCTTTAATGTTGTATCCAGATCCTGTTCTCCGAGAAGATATGACTGCATTTCTGTTCCATATGTTTCGTGTGCACTTGCTGCATCTCCCCATTCATTCCATGGACAATATACATTACCTGCTTCCAACGCTTTTGATGCACTTGCATATTCTTCCGGTAATTCAAATTTAGCTCCTTCAAGATAAGAAGAACCACCCTGATTATCTTCCCAGAACGCCTTCTGACCTTCCTCTGTTGAAAGTGCTTTTAATACTTTCATTGCTGCATCTTTATTTTTTGATGATTTGTTTACTGCAAAACCACATCCCGGTCCTCCAATCAGCCAGCCATCACTTGCTTTCGTTCCATAGAATGGCATCATATCAACCTTAAGATCCGGATTTTTGTCTTTAATAGTATCCAAATCCCATGGACCGGAACAAAACATTGCAGCTTTTCCAGTTGCAAATTCCTCAAGAGCCTGATCATGGTCAATACCTACCATATCCTTCGTGTATACTCCATCCGTAATCATCTCTGACCATTTTCAAGATACTTATTCCAGTTGCCTTCTAAAGTGGTTTTTCCATTCTGTATTTTTCTCCGAAATCTTTTTCCTTCATCTGTTGAAAGATATTCTGCTGTTACAAAAGCCATCGAATTCTTTAACATCGGTTCCCATGATTTCAATCCTGCTGCTAACGGTTTAATTCCAAGATCTTCAAATTTTTTGCATACGTCCAAATATTCATCAAAGGTTGTTGGCAATTCGATATTGTTCTGCTCGAATAATTCTTTATTAAAATATGTTCCTTCAAACCAGCTGATTCCAGGTAATGCATATACATCTCCATCATAACTATATACATTTGTTCCTGCATCAGAATATTTCTTTCCAAGATCATTTACTTTTTCCAAATAACCTAATTTTGCATGTTTCAATGCAGATGCAGGTGATTCACAAATAATGTCCGGTCCTTCTTCCGCTGAAAGTTGTGTATCAACAACCGTATCATAATTTGAATTGTCAATAAACTGGAACTCAATTTTCACATCCGGCACTTCCTTTTCCAGATAATCCAGAAGTGTTTTCACCGTATCTTCATTGTTCCAATATGTCATTCGGATTTTGGTTTTACCATCACTTGTTTTTTCCGAACTACTATCAGAACTTTTGCCACACCCCATTGCTAATCCTGTTACCATTGTGGCACATAACAGAACGCTTACAATTTTTTTCTTCATATCTTTTGTCCTCCTCTATTTGCTTTTATTATAGTTTTTAACCATATATATTAAAATTGTACATTTTTTTGATTTATAACATTTTTTTCAAGAAATGTTTTTATGAAAAAGCGGGGAGCCATTATCCGACTTCCCACTTTTTATTTATTCTCTATCTCTTTTCTGATTTTAATGGAAAAACAAACCATCCCCTCATCCGTAGTTGAACTGTACAAGCCACACTCTTCATCATAATACATTCGAATTCTTTCGCGGATATTATAAATCCCATATCCCTTTCCCGGAGTATTTAAAATTCTTTCCAATTCTTCACCAACTACCTTTGGTCCATTATTATTATACATGAAATTCGAGAAATTCTTCACCGTATATATACTCTATCTTTATTTTCCTCTTTCGGATTCACACAAATCTGCTCCATGACATATTGCATTCTCAACAATTGGCTGTAATAAAAAGTTCGGCATCTGACACTCTCCCCCAGCTTCATCCAGCTGATACTCTACATCAAAATTGTTTTCATGTGATTTTAGTTGAATTTGCAAGTATGCTTTAATATTTTCCAATTCATTTTGTACAATCGTAATCTGTCTTCCGCCATTCAATGCTGTCCGATAGAATGTTGCAAGAAGACCTGTAATTTCTGCGATATCATCCTGATCTGATCTTATTGCCTTCCATTTAATGCTAGATAAACAATTATACAGAAAATGAGGATTCATCATCGCCTGCAATGCTTTCAATTCTTCTTTTCGCTTTTCCAATCCTAACTGGTACATATCCTGCATCATTTGATTTATTTTCATACACATTTCGCGAAAGCTTTCTGCCACAACTCCTATTTCGTCAGAATACCCCTGCTCTATCTTTAGCTCAAAATTCCCCCTGCTAATCTCTTCCGCTCCATGTTTTAGTTGAAGAATTCTTGTACTTAAAATTTTAGAAATCACACTCATCATAATCAACGCAACCGCAAGGCACAATCCCATTACCAGTACTGTCGTTGCCATAATTTCTCGAATTTGCTCCGAAATTTCCGATTTATCAATATAATAATATAATTTCCAGCCATTATCCATTTTCTCAGATGTGGCTAATATATATTTTTTAGTTTCGTAAATCCTTTCTTCCCGATTTTCTTCAATATGTTGATAAATATTTTTATTTATTTCTCTATCTTTAATTGTTCTTTCTGTAATCTTCTTTCCATTTGCATCCACTAAAAGTATTCCATTATTCAAATAGCTTGATTGAAAAAGTCCATCTAAAAATTCATCTGCAAACACTTCTAATCGCATATATCCAATTGCCGTTGACGAAGTCGCCGAATCCAAAATCATTCGTGTCGCATAAATCCGGTCATCTTTAACACTCCACTCTGTTTTAAAGTTATTCTGGTTTTTTCTGAACCAACTTCTCTTTTCTTTCCCTTCTAATGGTTTCAAAAAACTTCCCAATGACTGTTTCACATATGGAGAATAGATTTCAATTCCCTTTATCTTATCATCACTGGCTATAAAATACCAAAATGTGGGCTCTACAGAATCGTTCATTTCTTTTACTAACGCATTTCTGTTTTTCAATCCATTTTCCAGACTTCCTCTTAACTTTGCATTATATGATAAATATTTAATATTGTCAGTTTCTCGTTGAATATCATTTTGCAAACTGTAAGAAATTGCATCGACATTGCTTTCCATTGTATACTTCGTCTGTCTTATCAGATTTTTTTAGATACATAATAAGAATACATGCCAAGTACTAAAATTGGCAATATAACCAATATCAAATAACTGATAATTAATTTTTTTCTGATAGATGCCTTTCCGTAATACCAATCCCATATTTTTTTCATATTTTTTCTCTCAATTGCTTAGGTGTAATTCCATAATAATTTTTAAACAGTTTATTAAAATAAGATTGATTTTCATAACCACACGCTTTAGCAATTTGAACAATTTTTAATGTTCCTTCTTCAAGCATAACTTTAGCTTTCATCATCTTCACATCCGTTATATATTTTACCAATGTCTGTCCGGTTTCCTTTTTGAATATATAACTAACGTATGCCGGTGTTAAATTAACATTTTCAGCTACATAATTCAAACTTATATCTTTCGCATAATCTTTTTCTATCAGATTTTTAATTTTATGAATAATCCTTGAGTCATCTTGCTTTTCTACCGCTAACGAATCCAGCATCTTATCTATAGATTCTCCATAAATCTCCAACATTGTCTTTGCATTTTTGCACGAAACATTCTTTCTGATGAAGCCAGTACCTCTTCCATTTTTATTTTCGGAGATTTATCATACAATGATTTTATGATAGAATACAATATATTTTGCAAATATAATTTACTGACTTTATCTAATGACAAAATCGTTTTTCTTCAATAATTCATTTTGTTTTTTTATCAATTCCAATCCATGGAGGCAAAAGCTTGTTCCAATTTTTTACCGGCACTTTCTACGTCCGAAGCATAATATTCCGTCTCACTATAATATGATTTCACCCTGATTATCTGGTTGTCATAACCAAATATCTCACTTTGTATTTTATGGATTTTAACCAGTTGTTCCTCTAATTTTGCATCATTATCTATCAAATCACTAATAATCATTACCGCTTCACTATGAGTTTCCTTATGTAAATCCATCAATAGTTTTTCTGCCTGCTCTTCCAACTGGTTTCCAGTAAGATACTTTTTTCTTGAACCAACAGATATGCTTCATTCGGATACATATTAAAATATAATACATTTTTCCCCATATACATTTTCAAAAAATGAGTAAATAACTCTTCGTGTTCTTCAAAAAAATTCTCTGCAAATTCAACATCTAACAACTTACATCCTATATTACTTTGTTCAAAAAGTATCTGATTTACTTTTTCTCTGTCATCAGCAGCAATATGCGCTCTATTAAATATCTTATAAAATAGATTTTTACGATTTTGAATTTCCGCATTTTGTTTTAGCTCATCTTTTTTATTATCATCATTAATTGCTTGTATGACGGAAACCATTAACTTTTGAAATTCTTCAATCTCTATAGGTTTCAACAAATAACTTACGGCATTTGCTTCCAATGCCTGTTTTGCATAATCAAATTCCCCATAGGCGCTATAAATAATAATTTTAATCTCCGGCCATCGTTTATACACTTCTTTCGCCAATTCTAGGCCATTCATAACAGGCATTTTTACATCAGTAAACAAAATATCTATTTTGTACTTTTCAATACATTGCAATGCCTCTTTTCCATTTGCTGCTTGCACGATTTCTAATGGATACTTATATTTCTTTATAAGCCAGGAAATCCCTTCTCTTTCTTCCCGTTCATCATCTACCAGTAAAATTTTCATCTCTTTCATTCCTTTATGCTAGTGTATTCCCATATATTCTTGTGCATTTTGCACATATTTTATATAGTATACTCGCTATTTTATGAAATATCAAGCACCCATACATAAAAAACCGCCAGTGCAATGCACTGACGGTTTTCAACATTCAATATTAATCCTGTACGTATGGCATAAGAGCGATGTGACGTGCTCTCTTGATTGCTACTGTAAGAGCTCTCTGGTGCTTAGCGCAGTTTCCAGTAATTCTTCTAGGAAGAATTTTTCCTCTTTCAGAGATGTACTTTCTTAATTTTGCTGTATCCTTGTAATCGATCTCGTTATTCTCTTTTCCACAGAATACGCAAACTTTTTTTTCTTCTGCGTCCGCCGCCTCTTCTCTTGAAGCCGCCTTCTGGACGATTTCCTTTATCGTAAGCCATTTTGGTTTCTCCTTTCAACAAAATGAAATGCGGCAAGTACCACAGCATGGTACTATTGCCTAATTAAAAGGTAATTCCTCATCAATTCCATCCGGAATGTTCATGAAGCCGTCACCTGCATCAGATACTGGTGTGGCTGGTGCCGGAGCCGGTGATGGAGCTACCGCACGGAAACTTCCTGCATTTGCGTCGCTTACTGCCTTGCTTTCAGCAAATTCCTGATCTTCTACAACAACATCTGTTGTGTATACTTTCTGACCTTCTTTATTGGTATAGCTTCCTGTCTGAATACGTCCGGTTACGATAACCTTCAGTCCTTGACGGAAATATTTCTCAGCAAATTCTGCACTTCTTCCGAAAGCTACGCATCCGATAAGTCAGCTGTCTGCTCTCCGTCGTTGTTACGTCTGAATCTGCGGTCTACAGCTAATGTATATCTTGCGATCGCTGTAGAATTCTCACCCTGTGAATATCTTACCTCAGGATCTCTTGTCAAGCGTCCCATCAAAATTACTTTATTCATATTATACCTCTACTTCCTGCTTATGCATCCTGTCTAACGCATAAAAATCTGATAACGTTGTCCATAATGCGAATTCTCTGCTCGATTTCGCTTGGAGTCTCAGCATCAGACTCGAAGTGGATGAAATAGTAGTATGCTTCTTTCATCTTCTGAATCTCGTAAGCTAATCTCTTCTTACCCCATTCATCAACGTCAGAGATCTGTCCACCGAAACGTTCAACTAATGCTTTCACCTTTTCGATTACCTGAGCTCTTTCGTCGTCTTCGATTTTTGCACTGACAACAACAGCTAATTCATATTTGTTCATGTCTCTTGCACCTCCTTCTGGTCTTTTGGCCCCCGCTCATCTTATGTGGGAGCAAGGATTTCTGTCTCTATTTTAGGACAGAATTATTGTATCACGAGTTCTTATCTTACCATAAAGTCTCGATTTTTTCAAGCTTTTTTTCTTCAAATCTTTTGTATTTTTTTCTACCAATTTGCGGGCGATCATGATCTGATGTCCGCATCCCATACATTTCAGTCGGAAATCTGCTCCAACTCTTAGTATCTCCCATTCTTTACTTCCACATGGATGCGGCTTTTTCATTGTTACCACATCTCCTACTTCATAGGTATATTCTTTCTTCATCACTGTTTCGTCTCCTCCTCTTTTACCCCTCTTACAACAAACCGGTGATTATCACTGGCGCTGGTACAGGTCGACAATGTAACGATCGTATCTGCCGTTGTCACTTCCACGCCGGTATTATACAGAGAAGTACTCTGCGTCATATTCAAAAATTCCTGATATTCTTCATCTGTTTCAAATGTTGTCTGATACGATTCCGAAGTGTCGACTACCTGCCTGCCGAATAAATATGATATTTCAGAATTCTTCCATCAACGGTATATATGTAAAAATATGGATTATTCTTCCAGAATTCACGGGTATCATAATCCTGCAGGTGACGGAACATCGAACCGTCCCGCATTCTATGTCCATATATTACAGAGTTTTTATCCGAAAAATCCTTTTGATTGTCAACATTCAGGAAGATTGCTCCCAGCGTATTTTCGTTAGACGAAAATGTTTTCTTCAGATATTTACTGTTATCCGTTCCCTGAACAACCGGATAATTGATCTGACTCGGCTCATCCGGGAATCTGATCCATGCGATCGTATCCGGATTGATCTCCAGCAGTTTTTGAAAATCAACAGAAAATGTATCATCTCCGTCTTCACTATGATTTTTATCTTTATCATTTTTATTCTTATCATCCGTCACCGCAAGTTTCCGCACTTTATCATACTCACTTCTTCCATCCAGATAACCTTTTCCGATCTTAAACAGTTGAAAGCCCGACACGCAGAATACGATCAGTGCAATCACAAGAATCACATTGGCGATTATATTCCCTTTTTTCTTCCGCCTTCTTCCGCGTGATGTTTTTTTCTTTCATTGTCTGCATTTTCATTTCTCATTCCGGATTCGATCCCTTCCTGTGCTGTTCTATTTTCTTTACTTTTTCGATTCCATAATCTCTACAATCGTCTTTTCCGTCCCTGTCATTCCAGGGGATGCGATCATTCCCATGTACTTCATAGTTGCTTCCGGGGTCCTGCCGTTGATTCCATGAATATTTTCTATGCAGATATCATCCATTGCCATATCTGTTGCACGGAATGCTGCATCTACTGCCACGATCCTTTCATCGTACATCCGTGATTGCCTCCGTCACAGATCATTCCGGTCAGACCGCTTGCCATATTCTGAATCACTTTTGTATGTTTTTCTCCATCCGCTCCCTGCAGATATGCCAGTCCACAGGCCATCCCGGTTCCGGCTGCAATCCCGCAGCCGCAAAATGCCGATAATCTTCCTGAGTACTCTTTGATATACATTGTAATCAGATAGCTGAGTGCAGTTGCTCTCCACAGGGTCTCATCATCCGTCTTATCTTCATTAGCATGCCGGTACGCATACAACGGCATCGTCGCAATGATTCCGTGTGCACCGCTCCCGGTAATGCTCATAGCCGGTCTGGAAAGGCCCAGAACCCTGGCCTCTATCGCACCGTTACACAGTAATTGTGCCGTCTTAAGTGCATCCCTGGATATGATCCGGTTGCCATTCTCACGATAAAGTTTCTTTGCGAACACTGCCCTGTCCGAAGCCAGTCCTTCTTTTAATAATTCCAGATTCATCGTATACGCTTTTTCTATAAACGCAATCTCTTCAACCGGAACTGTATTTACATACCGCAGGATCTCTGTCAGGGAATATCCGTGAATTACCGGACGTGCCTGCTTTTTCCGGGATTCATCCTGTACATCTTATCTTCTGTCTCAAATATTACAATGCCGTCTTTTTCTATCTTTACGATATTCGTATGTGCATCCCGGATCATCACCTTACACCGGTTATTCTCCGTTGTCACCACGGCATCGATCGTGATCTCGGATCCGACATGATCCATAACCACCTCCACCAGACCGTCGCTCACCATCTGCGCCGCTTTCTCATCATCTTCCGGTGTGATATCTGCCAGCGATTCCAGTCCTTTTTCCGAATCTGCCGCTACCGCCCCAAGTGCCGCCGCATAATAGTTGCCGAATCTCTCCGAATTAGGAATTCCACAGGTAAATGCATTCTTGTACATACCGGAATTCAATGCCACATGTACATTTACAATCTTACCTTCCGTATATTTCTTCGCACTTGCCACGGCAAATGCGATAGCTCCCGGCTCGGTCACGCCAAGTGCCGGTTTCATATCTTCTCTGATCAGCTCCGTCAGCTTCTGCATATTCTGCCTCCTCCCCGTTATCAACCCTGTTCTACGAAATTAACATTCTTATCTTAACACATCCACCACAGTTTCTGCACTTTTTCTCGTCTAAAATCTTTAGAAATTTTAATACTCTGTTTATTGATTTTTCCTATTCCCGGCGTATGATTAAATGTATATTGCAAGTACTATTTTAAGAGGTGAATGAATTGAAACTAAAAGACAGATTTATACGTTTTATGTACGGAAGATATGGTGTTGATTCCTTTGGCAAATTTACCATCTGGGGATCCCTGATCCTTATGCTGATCGCAGGATGGACGCATCGGGGAATCCTTTCCTGGCTGGCATGGGCCGGTATCATCTATTCTTATTTCCGGATGTTTTCCAAAAATACTTACAAACGAGCCGCCGAGAATCAGAAATATCTGCAGATGACACGCGGCATCCGGACATTTTTCTACAGGCAGCGTAACATGATAACACAGCGCAAGACACACCACATTTACAAATGTCCGTCATGCAAACAGAAGATTCGTGTTCCAAAAGGAAAAGGCAAGATTGAGATCCGCTGCCCGAAGTGTAACACCAGATTTATCAAACGAAGCTAAGGAGTTCCCATGTTTGGTTATATTTCTATCAACAAAGCCGAGATGAAATTCAAAGATTATGATGTCTATCATTCTTATTACTGTGGACTATGCAAAGTCTTAAAAGAATGTTATGGTAGAAGAGGTCAGGTGACTTTATCCTTTGATATGACATTTCTTGTGATCCTGCTCACCGGTCTTTATGAACCGGACACGAAGACAGAGATGGTCCGTTGTATTGCACATCCCATGCAAAAGCATGCGGCAAAGACCAATGAATTTACTGAATATGCCGCAGCCATCAACATGCTGTTATCTTATTATAAGTGTGAAGATGACTGGGCAGACGAACACAGGAAGAAAGCTTTTGTTGCCGCAAACTTTTGCATTCAAAGATAAAGAAGATTGAAAAATTATATCCCGTAAAATGTAAGGTCATCTCAGAAAATCTCGCCCAAATCTCAAAATATGAGGCAGAAAATGAACAGAATCTGGATCTTATGTCCGGACTTTTTGGCAATATCATGGCTGAGATTTTTGCATACCGCCACGATGAATGGGAATCCTCTCTTCGTAAGATCGGATTCTTCCTCGGAAAATTCATCTATCTGATGGATGCCTACGATGATGTCGAAAAAGACATCAAATCCGGCAGCTATAATCCATTCAGGAAGGCATACCTGGACGATCCTGCATTTGCAGATGACTGCCGCAGCCTTCTGACGCTTATGATGTCGGAATGCTCCAGGGAATTCGAACAGCTTCCGATACTGCTGCATGCAGAGATCTTGCGGAACGTTCTCTATTCCGGAGTATGGAGCAGATACACTGCCGTAACATCCGAAAGACTCGCCGGCAAGAATACACACAACGCTGCAGATACTGCTGACGGCAATTCCACTGCCGGTAGAACCACGAATGATAATCCACATCCTGACACAGATAATTCAACAACAGGAGATCAAGAACAATGACAGATCCATATAGTGTCTTAGGAGTATCCCGTGATGCTTCTGATGACGAGATAAAAAAGCATATCGTAACCTCAGCCGAAAATATCATCCGGATGCCAATATCAATAATCCGAACAAGGATCAGGCAGAGGCGAAATTCAAAGAAGTCCAGCAGGCCTATCAGCAGATCATGAAAGAGCGGGAATACGGCTCTTCCGGGAATTACGGTCCATATAGCCAGAACGGATATGGTCCGTTCCGCGGCTTCTACGGAGAATACCGACAGACCGGTAATGCAGGTAATGCAGGTCAGGAAAGTGAGCAGGATCTTCACTTAAGAGCTGCTGCCAACTTCATCAACAACGGCCGGTATCAGGAAGCAATGAACGTATTAAACGGAATCAACGAGCATACTGCCCAGTGGTATTACTACAGTGCGATTGCCAATTCCGGTCTCGGCAACAATGCAACGGCCCTTCAGCATGCCAAAGAAGCGCTCCGCATGGAACCAGCCAACTATCAATACCAGATGTTAGTTAACCAGTTTGAAAGTGGCGGAAGCTGGTACCGCCAACGCCAGAATCCGTATACCACCACCTTCGGCGGCGGAAGCGACTGGTGTGTAAAATTATGTATTGCCAACATCGTCTGCAACTTATGCTGCAGCGGCGGAATGTGCTGCGGTGCCCCGGGCGGTTACAGTGGCGGCCATTATATGTAAATCATGAAATTTCAACAGGATACAGATGTACAGTAAATTGTCATCATCAGCAAACGCAAAAAAAGGAGGAATTCTTATGTTGGATTATCTTGTTTTATATCAAAGCGGATCCGGAAATACAAAGAAAATTGCTGCATCTATCTTCTCACGTCTTCCCGGCAATTCCAAAGATCTGATCGATATCGATACAGATAAGACGATTCCGGAAGCCAATGTCTACTTCATCGGATTCTGCGTGCACCGAGGAAGCTGCAGCCTGGAAGTCAGTGACTTCTTAAATGACTTAAGCGGCAAACAGATTGCTTTATTCGGAACTTGCGGAATGGGGGATTCCCCTGAATATTATAAGGATATTGCCGGACGTGTCAGTGCCTGGATCGAAGCAGACAATGATTATCTGGGATATTTTATCTGTCAGGGAAAGATGCCGCAGAAGGTACGTATGAAATATGAATCCATGAGAAATGATGAAAACAACGACCAGATCGACCGTTTTATCCAGAATTTCGATCTTGCACTTACTCATCCGGATGATCTGGATGTGGAGCATGCAAAAGTATTCGTCGATCATATATTAAAGAAGATTCAATTATAATGAAATAATATACGAGAGGCTGCCACCGGCAGCTTTTCTTATATTCTTTGATGCAAAAACACCCGGAAATAAATATTCCGGGTGTTTTTATAAGAGGCGCCAACCAGATTTGAACTGGTGATAGAGGTGTTGCAGACCTTTGCCTTACCACTTGGCTATGGCGCCATATGATCCAACGGGAATCGAACCCGTGTTACCGCCGTGAAAGGGCGATGTCTTAACCGCTTGACCATGGAGCCGTATATTTATTTGTCATTGTGCTTTTCACACGACCGAGATTTAATATATCATAGACTCGGTTGTTTGGCAAGTGTTTTTTTGAATTTTCTGAAAAAATTTTTATTTTTCAGATTTTTTCTTATCTTTTGCGGACAGCAAAAGCTTTACCTGCTTTTCTGTCCGCATCTCGTCCGGTTCATAATCGTAATAACGAATCCATATGTCCCTTACAGAAGTGTATGATATAAAATCAAACGTGTTACATCAGAATCAGATCTTACATGCCCCTGTCTCATCTTAATTATTAGCGATTGTGATCTATCCGATCCATATGCTCAATCAGCCGGAATATCTGACTTGTATATCCCCACTTCATTGTCATAGAAACAGATGACCTTGAAAAAGTGGGAATTCACTTGAATTCCCTGCCTTGCATCAAAGATCGATGCATGTGAATCTCCGATAAAATCTGAAGATACCACTTCATCCTCTACATAATCCAGAATGCCGGACAAATATGTCTCAGAGGCTCCCGGACTTTTTTGCAGATCTCATCATATGATGCCGGCTGCTTTAACGCTACATTCAGATCAACAATTGATACATCTGAAGTTGGAACCCTGTAAGAAATACCACTCATCTTATCCTTTAAAGCCGGAATGACAAGCGAGATTGCTTTTGCGGCTCCCGTTGTAGATGGAATCAGGTTACCAAATGCCGAACGTCCGGTTCTCCAGTCTTTCTGGGAACGGCTGTCCACAACCTTTTGTTTTGCAGTTGCGGCATGAATCGTTGACATCAGCCATATTCGATTCCATAATTATCTTCCAGAACTTTACAGATTGGTGCGAGACAATTCGTAGTACATGATGCATTCGATACAACTGGCATATCCGATGTATATTTGTCATGGTTGATTCCCATGATAAATGTCGGTGTATCCCCATCTTTTGCCGGTGCTGAGATAATAACTTTCTTCGCACCGCCTTCTAAATGGGCTTTTGCCTTTTCCGTTGTACAGTATGCACCTGTTGCATCAATAATATACTCTGCACCACATGCTCCCCATGGAATCAATGCCGCATCTGATTCTGAAAATACAGGAATCTTCTGTCCTTCAATGATCAGTCCATTCTCATATGTATCCAGTTCTCCCTGAAAACGTCCAAATGTAGAATCATACCGGATCATATACTTCATATAACCCAGGTCTGCATTCCGTACATTGATTCCGCATACTTTAAAAGTGTCTGGTTGATTAATGGCGATACGGAGTGCTACGCGTCCAATACGTCCAAATCCGTTAATGCCGATTGAAATTGCCATGTTACAATTACCTCCTATAAGACATACTTGTCTGCCGGTTATCCTGTTCCGGTCTCTGTTGTTAGAGGGGCACTGTTTTTTGGCTCTTTCTGATTCTTTTTGTACTCTGTTGTCAATGTAACATAGGACAATATAAAATGCAACACATCCAAAAGTAATTAAAATATTAACGATTTTTTACATCTGATCGGCTTTCTCGACGAATCCCCGGATGACGTTACATGAATTATGGAGCTGCTCTTTTTCCTTCTCTGTCAGGGAGATTTCCATAATCTCTTCCACACCGTTTTTCCCGATCACACATGGTACTCCCGCCGGAACACCCTGTTCTCCATATTCTCCTTCAAGGAGAACGGATACCGGAAGGATCCTCTTTTCATCATGCATGACTGCTCTTGTAATATTGCTGAGTACGGCACCGATTCCAAATTCTGTACAGCCTTTTCCTTCTACGATGTGAAATCCACAGACCTTATCCTCCGCACTGATCTTATCAAAATCCATTTTATCCCGGTATTCCGGATGAATGCTCAGGTATTCTTTTACCGGTATTCCGCCAATTTGTATATGTGATACCGGAATGAACTGTGAATCCCCATGCTCACCCATACAATAAGCCTGAATGGAATGACGGCTTACGCCGGTGATCTCAGATAACATTCTGCGGAGTCTTGCTGAATCCAGAGATGTTCCGGTGCTGAATACCTGACTTCTTGGAAGTCCCAGTCTTTTTCTTAAGAAATCAGCAATGATGTCTGCCGGGTTGGAAATGCCGATCAGAATTCCATGGAATCCTGACTCTTTTAACGGTCCTACGATCGTATTCATCATCTTAATCGAATCATCGAACATATCCAGCCTTGTCTGCCCCGGAAGACGGCTCTTTCCGGCCGCCATCACAACAATATGAGCATCCGCACAGTCGGAATAATCTCCGGCTCTCACTGTAAAATCTCTGTCTAGATTAGAGGCCATATCATCAAGATCAAGTGCCTGCATTACCGCTTTATTCTTATCTATATCAATATATACGATCTCATCTGCCAGTCCCTGCATCATAAGACTCAGTCCGCAATGAGATCCTACATGTCCTGCTCCGATAATTACAATTTTTCCACTTTTTATTGATTTCATTTTTTCATTCCTCCGTCTTTTCCTGGTATACTGCCTCGGCTGGACATCTTTCCTGGTCAGGACAGTTGTATCTGTTGTATCAATATGATGTTACTCATTCTAGCACCATTGGTACTGCCTGTAAATAGAGTGCGCTCTGTTTTTTTCTTTTTTGGAACCACAAAAAGCTCCTCAACTTTCGTTGAAGAGCTTTCTGTCTTTTAAAAATCTAGAGAATGGATTTTTTTAGAAGCACATTTTTCGGGGTTGAATATTCATTCTTTTGTACTTCTCATACAATATATCACACGAAATTAACTATGAATATAGTTTTAATCGACAGATTTTATTCCATAAATTGTGTGTCACACACAATTATGATAAAATATATCTATACTCTGATCAACATATATCAGGAGGACCACACTTATGGCAATTAAATTACAGTCCCTGTATAAAGCAATTAACAACCAATTTGATGTCATCCTTCATACCAATAGTTTTTATGATAAAGAAGTAACCTGGATCCATACCGTCGAACAGGGTGAATTCTCCCATCTGCTCCACGGTGATGAACTGATCTTTAACTCCGGTCTGAATTTTACCTCTCAGGACTGGCTGAAAGAGTTCTTAAAGTCATTGAAAGACGCACACGCCAGCGGACTGATCATCTCTGTAAAATCGCGTCCTGCATTTTCCCAGGAGATTATCGACTATTGCAATGAAATACAGCTTCCGCTGTTCTCCACTTCCTGGGACACTCCGTTCATTGATATCATGCGGATCTTTTCTGAGATTCTATTAAAAAACGAACACCGCGAGACCAGTCTTGCCGCTGCTTTGAAAAATGCGATCTATTACCCCGAGAATGAAGACTCCTATCTGAATCCTCTGGAAAGCAATGGATTCTTCCGCGACATGAACTATACTGTCCTCATAATCAGCTGCCACACTTATGACAGTGATTCCGGTAATTCTTACCTGGAACAGCTGGAAAAGAAGATCCGTTATTTCATGTCTAAAGGGATCGTATATGAAGAAGGGAAGCATCTGATCGTATTGTTTGCCGGTGAATCTGTAAACGATATATCTCAGAAGCTCTACGATGTCTGTCAGAATAACTCCGATGTCTATGTCGGGATCGGAACTACGGTCTCGCAGCTTACAGACATTCACCGCTCTTACGAGACCGCATTTACCGCCTATCAGCTCACCAAAACTGCTCTCCCAAAGAACTTCCTTGAGTACGATAAGCTTGGTGTATACAAACTTCTGGCCGATATCCACAATCAATCTCTGACAACGGATTTCCTGAACTCCACACTTGGCCCGATTCTTGACTATGACGCTGTGCATCATACCGATTATCTGCATATCCTGGAAGTCTACTTTGATCATGACTGTAGTATCATCCATACCGCAGATGCACTTTATTGTCATAAGAATACGCTGTCGTATAAACTGAATAAGATAAAAGAACTTCTGGATTATGATATCCTGACCAATGAGAACCGGACAAACATCATGCTTTCTTTTTATATTTTAAGGCTGGAAAAGCGCAGTATATAAATGATCATCCCCTCAACTTCTGCATGATTTCAAAGACTACGGACCTGAATCTGTGTTATAATTTCAAGTAGAAATATCTAAACAACATAAACGTGGGAGGGATTCATTATGGATCAGAATCGAATCAAACGAAACCAGATGTTAGGCGCAAAGATTGTAAAAGAACTTACAGCCCGCAACATGGAAGCTTATTATACAGACTCCAAAGAAGAGGCTCTGAAGAAAGCATTGGAATTAATCCCGGAAGGAAACAGCATCTCCTGGGGCGGTTCCATGTCTGTCAATGAGATCGGCTTAAAAGAAGCTGTCTGTCAGGGAAATTATCAGGTATACAACCGCGATACCGCACCGACACCGGAAGATAAGCGCAAGATCGAGCTTGCGGCATATGATTGTGATTACTTCCTGACCAGTGCAAATGCGATCACGGAAGATGGAATTATGATCAATATCGACGGACATTCCAACCGTGTATCCTCTATCGCTGCCGGACCACGGAATGTGTTGATGATCATCGGAATGAATAAAGTTACACGCGATGTAGATTCTGCCATGTCCCGTGCAAGAAATGAAGCCGCGCCGATCAACGCACAGCGTTTCAACCTGAGCACTCCTTGTTGCAAAACAGGTGCCTGTTTCGACTGCAAAACACCGGCTACGATCTGCTGTCAGATCCTGATCACCAGATATTCCAAGACACCGCAGCGCATCAAAGTCATTCTGGTAAATGAAGATCTTGGATTTTAACATACAGATTTTCTTGACTTCATCTTACGTATTTGTTATACTTAACAGTACGTAAGGCATGGCGCCATAGCCAAGTGGTAAGGCAAAGGTCTGCAACACCTCTATCACCAGTTCAAATCTGGTTGGCGCCTCTTATATACCTCGGAAACATCATGTTTTCGGGGTTTTTCTATATCTGAAAGGAGTATATATATATGAAATCACTCGTACTGGCAGAAAAACCATCTGTTGCCCGCGATATCGCCCGTGTTCTCGGCTGTCACAAGAACATTTCCGGTGCGATCGAAGGCAGCAATTATATCGTCACCTGGGCACTCGGCCATCTGGTCACTTTAGCAGACCCGGAAGAATATGATAAAAAGTTCAAAGCCTGGGATATGTCTTATCTCCCGATGGTTCCAAAGAAATGGGAGCTCGTCGTGATCAAACAGACATCCAAACAATACCATAATGTAAAAACACAGCTTTTCCGGAAGGATGTCTCTGAGATCATCATCGCTACCGATGCCGGCCGTGAAGGAGAACTGGTTGCCCGCTGGATCCTGGACAAATCCGGCTGTCATAAGCCGATCCGCCGTCTGTGGATCTCCTCTGTTACCGATAAAGCGATCAAAGAAGGGTTTGCCCACTTGAAGGACGGTCGTGCGTACAACGACTTATATCATGCCGCAAGAAGCCGCGCAGAGGCAGACTGGCTGGTCGGGATCAATGCCACCCGTGCATTGACCTGCAAGTATAACGCCCAGCTCTCCTGCGGACGTGTACAGACACCGACACTTGCCATGATCGCACACCGCGAACAGCAGATCCGTTCATTTAAACCGGAAGATTATTATGGACTGCGTTGTACAACTTCTGTTACCGGTGGTTCTGTCGGCACTATGGCTTCTATCGTCACATGGACATGGCAGCAAAAGAAAAGCGGTTCCCTGCGCTCCTTTAACAAAGACCTAATAACCGGCCTTGATAAAAAATTAAAGAACCAGACGCTTACCGTGACAGATGTGCATACCTCATCCAAGCGGACACCTTCTCCGGGCCTCTATGATCTGACGGAATTACAGCGCGATGCCAATAAGCGCTTTGGCTTCTCCGCAAAGGAGACATTGAATATCATGCAGAGTCTGTACGAGCACCACAAAGTCCTCACCTATCCAAGAACAGACTCCCGCTATATCGGTACGGACATTGTGCCAACGATCAAAGAACGCCTGAAAGCCTGCAATATCGGACCTTATAAGAAATATATTCCGGAACTCTTAAAGAAACCGCTTAAGACAAGCAAAGCCTTCGTAGATGATAAAAAAGTCAGCGACCATCATGCGATCATCCCGACGGAAGAATATGTCCAGATGGAACATATGTCGAACAATGAACGCAAGATCTATGATCTGGTCGTACGCCGTTTTATCAGCGTCCTCTATCCGGCATTTGAATATGAGCAGACTACACTGAAAGCTGAAGCCGCAGGTGAAACATTTACTGCAAAAGGAAAGGTCATCAAAGCCGCCGGATGGAAGGCCGTATATGCCGATGCTGCATCTTCCGGTTCCTCTGCTTCACAGTATGATGCTTACGGGGATTATGAAGATTCTGAAGATTTTGGAGAAGATTTCCAAAATAACGATATGTACTTAAAGGCTTCAGAGCAGGCACTTCCTGTTCTCCACAAAGGCGACACCCTGACTGTCACACGCACAAATATCACAAGCGGTAAGACCAAAGCTCCCGCCCGTTTTACAGAAGCGACACTTCTGTCCGCCATGGAGAATCCGGTACGTTATATGTCTTCTGATGATAATAAGATGAAAAAACTCTCGGTGAAACCGGCGGACTCGGAACCGTAGCGACAAGAGCCGATATCATTGAAAAATTGTTCCACTCTTCCTGTTGGAAAAGAAGGGAAATGAGATTCTTCTGACATCCAAAGGAAAACAGCTTCTGGAATTAGTCCCGGAAGATTTGAAAAAACCGGAGCTTACCGCTTCCTGGGAAATGGAACTTGCCAAGATTGCCAAAGGAGCACACAAAGAACAGGTATTTATCAAAGATATCGAAAGCTACACCAAAGAATTAATTCGGGATATCAAGACTTCCGACGGAACTTTCCGTCACGATAACCTGACTAATACAAAATGCCCGCGTTGCGGCAAGCGTATGCTTTCTGTCAAAGGCAAGAACTCCCGCATGCTGGTCTGCCAGGACCGTGAATGCGGCTACCGCGAGACGATCGCACGCACCAGCAATGCAAGATGTCCGAACTGTCACAAGAAGATGGAACTGATCAAAAAGGGGGACAGTGAGACATTGTATGCTCCTGCGGCTACAAAGAGAAGCTGGAAGCATTCAAGAACCGTCGTGCCAAAGAAGGTGCCGGCGTATCTAAGCGCGATGTCCAGAAATATCTGAAGAAACAGCAGCAGCAAAATGACGAACCGGTGAATAACGCATTTGCACAGGCACTGGCGGGACTTAAGTTAGATAAATAATATGCAAAAAGGAATAACAAACCTTTGCTAATCTGGTTTGTTATTCCTTTTCAGAGAGAGAATAATTATTTCATTGTCTTTTCAAGTTCCCATGACCGAATGCTTTCAATCATCAGATCTCCACCAATTGCTGTCATTTCATTTTTCTGATCATCATCCACATTATATATATTACAAGAAAAATTATTCTGATAATCATTGCTGAATATTTCTAATGAAATTTTGTCAGAATAAATATGAATATCCAGATGCTCTTTGCCCATTAAATTCAATGGACATCTTGCGACTCCTTTACTCCAGCCATCGGAATTATTACGGTCAAAATATGCTTCCGCTTTTCGCAGATCAAATAGGATCTCTGTCTTCTTTCCCTGAGACATTCTTAAGTTCAGCCTAATCTTGTCTGCAGTTGATTTTTTCAGATTTATCCGCATTTCCGTTTCATAAACACAGCCGCTCCGAAGTTCTTTTTTCTCGTCTTCTTTTATCAGAATGTCCGCTTCTTCCTGCTTATTCTTCCGGAGATCCTGTAATTCTTTTACAGGAATAAACTTTAATGTATTATCTTCTGCTAATACCGCCTCTCTCGGAATGTTAAAGAATCCGCACCAGCCTTCTTGATATGTCGGACCCCAGTCTTTCCAAAATGGCATCCAATCCCATGCATTCGCCCATCCTACCAGAATCCTTCTGCCATCCGGTGCCAGGAATGACTGTGGTGCATAATAATCAAATCCCCAGTCAATTTCCCCTGAAATTGTATAGAAAAATTTTCCGGTATCATAGTCAAAATCTCCCACCAGATAAACACTGGTGCGCTCTTTTCCTCCCATCGGAGAGAACATCAACACATATTTATCTCCTACCGGATAAAAATCCGGGCACTCCCACATATAGCCCCATTCGCCTCTGCTCTCTGCAAGGACATTGACAAATTCCCAGTGGAACATATCTGTCGATTTATACAGTCTTGCCTGTGCAAATCCATTTTTGCTTGCTCCACAGACTACATAATAGGTATCATCATGTTTCCACACTTTCGGATCCCTGAACAGATCTGTTGGAACACCTTCCGGTGCTGTGATCACCGGGTTCCCTTCATATTTTTCAAAGTGGATCCCGTCTTCACTATATGCGATACACTGTGCCTGTTCAAACCCATTTCCATTATTACAGGTTCCTGTATAGATCAGGAATAACTTTCCATCATGTTCAATCGCACTGCCGGAGAAGCAGCCCCCCTTCAAATGATCATCATATACTTCACTTGGTGCAAGCGCTAATGGCAGATACTCCCAATGAATCATATCTTCACTGACAGCATGTCCCAGTGCATACAGTCCCAAAATCCGGAATATGGATTATATTGATAGAAAAAGTGATACTTTCCTTTAAAATATATCAACCATTTGGGTCATTGATCCATCCAGTTTCTGCCATAAAATGATAGTTCTGGCGAAATTTTCCCTGCTGTATTTTTTCTCTTTTTGCTTCAATTTCTTTCTGGGCTTTTTCTATTCTTTCAATCATCAGTTCTTTTGACATATTGTGCCTCCGGTATTATTACTTATATTCTTCACGAAGTTTCTTTGCAAATTCAGTATTAAGCTTTGATTCCCGGCGGGCCTTATTTTCTTTAATTCTGAACTGTTCTTCTCTTGCAGGCTTATACTCTTCCCAGCGTTTTGCCCATGATTCTCTTGCTTCTTTCATTTCTTCTGTTAATTCCGGCATCTGAAGATTACGTTCTGGAAGTACCGGTACATTTGGAATTCTCTCTTCTACAGGAAGAATCGTAATTGGTTTTGCTGTTGGCAGTGTCTGATACCAGTATGCCGTTGAACTCCAGTCATCTGACAGATGGTTCGCATGTCCATGTTCAATCGTAACTTTCAGACTCTTCTCAAATCTTACTGGATCTGTAATGTGGAAACGATAAGATACCTGGAATCCATCCGTATCACTTTCATGTACAATTGTTCCAAAGAATGGATATGCATTTTTCTGCATTCCCCATGCATGATTGAAATAATCCTCTGTTCCTGTACCATTTAATGACGGGTATTCCTCTCCATCAATGAAGAACATATCATTTCCTTCTCCCCACCAGCTTCCCTGGTAGTGTTTTACAGTAAGGTTACATCCTACATAATGTCCCGTTCCTTCTACGTCAAGCACCGTATAGTTATTCTCACCTTTAAAATTGGTTACATTATTAACTTCCGGACAGTTTGTCTGAAGGTCTGGTCCCCAGCCCTGACAAGGATTTTCTCTGTGCCAGCTTGCATGGAAATATGCTGTATTCTCATCCAGTGGCTCTTTATACATTTCATAGTCAATATTGAAATATAAAATAAATGGAAGTTCGTTTTCATTTACAATCTCAATTTTTGCTTTTTTATTAAAAGGCATTGGGAAATAGCATGACACAGAACAAGGAGCTCCATATCTTCCTGCTTCTTCTGGTTTCAGCGAAACATTAAATGGCAGCGAAGAAAAATTGCCCGGATAACTGTTACCAATACAGAAGAAATCTCCCAATGGTGCAAGTACACTTGGTGTATCCTGATCATCCCATGTAATCTTGATCAGAACTTTTCTATAATAGAATGGATCATAATCATCCCAGATAACTCCAAGTGCCGGATGAATCTCCATAACCGGAGCTGCTGAAGCATTTAATACCGGATCAAGAATACTTGGTGCTACTACTTTTCTGCAGGAAGAAGTCATCCAGATATGTGTGATACATCCAGGTCCTTCCACTTCTCCAAGAGAGATTGTCTCACCTGCCGGGATTTCCCAATAATCCTGATTCTTACCTCTCTGATCCCAGCTGGCAAGTCTTCCGTTTCTGGCTTTTTTTACAGTTGTCAAATCTTTAAATAATCCTGATACATTGCTCATAATATAAGTCTCCTTTTCTTTTTGTTAATAATTATCCTTTCACAGCTCCCGCTGTCATACCCTCTACAATATTCTTCTGGAATAATCCATAGAAGATCAGTTCCGGAACAATAATCATAAGACTGGATGCTACAATTCCACCATAATCTACCGTATAATTTCCTTTGAAGAATGAAGCTCCCATAGAAAGTGTATAATCAGATACATCTTTCAGCATTACAGATGCATACGGATATTCATTCCATATGTATAACACGTTAAAAATGACAATTGTTGCAATAACCGGCTTTGCCATTGGCAAAATAACTTTCACCATCAGCTGCCAGATGTTACAGCCATCTATTACAGCCGCTTCGTCAATTTCCGTAGGAAGCTGTTTCAAATATGCTGTCAGAAGAAGCGTATTGAATGAAATCGAACTTGCTGCATATGGAAAAATCAATGCCCATTTTCCGCTCAACCCGAAAAAGATATTAATCTTATATACCGGAAACAATAAAATAAATGGTGAAACAGATAATCCCAAAATCAAAAATCCATACAATAAACTCTTTGCCTTCGGATGCTTAAATTCCATTCTTGCAATTACGAAAGAGCTGCAGAATGTAATAATAAGTTCCAACACAACAGATAATATACATACAACAAAAGTGTTCGCATATAATTGTGGAAAGTTTAATGTTTCCAATGCATGTTTGAAGTTGTCGAGATTAAATGCTTTCGGCATTGCCAATGGATTAGACATGATCTCTGAACTTGATTTGAACGAAAGCAATACCATCCATAAAAATGGAAATACAACAATCGCTGTTATAATGATCATCGCAGCATACATTGCAATTTTCTTTCTTTTCGGTACCATTCCTATTCACCTCTTTCTCTTGTAAGTATTGAATAAATACCTGTGATCACCAGTGAAAGAAGGAATGTAAATGTAGCCAGAGACATTCCATAACCATAATCTCCACTGTTAAATGTCATTGAGTAACTATATGTAACCAACGTCTCAGACAGGTGGTTTGGACCTCCTCCTGTTGTCTGCTGCACAATTTCAAAGATCTTAAACACTCCTGTAATGATCAGAACTGCTACTGTTGAAATCGTTGATTTCATCATTGGAATTGTGACATACATTGTCTTCTGTACAAAGCTTGCACCATCTATTTCAACTGCTTCCAACACCTCTCCCGGTATCATTTTAAGGCCTGCAATAAATACCGTTACCAGATATCCTAATTGCTGCCAGAAATAGATAATCGCAATACTATACGGAGACAGTGTATTACCGCCTATCCATTTTTGTTTCAAACCAGATGCCCCTATCGCATCCAGAACATTATTGATAATACCAATGTTTGGATCTAATATATAAACCCAGATAATTCCAACAATGATTGGTGCGATAATGGCAGGAGAAAAGATTAATGACTTTGAAAAATCCACTCCTTTTAATTTATTATTCAGTAACAAAGCAATGAGAAAAGATAAAGACAATAACAATACAAATGCCAATATAAACATAATCATTGTGTTCTTTAAGGATATCCAAAACAAACGGTCTTTAAATAATCTCATATAATTTGTCAATCCGTTGAATGTAGCCTTTCCAATTCCAGAATATTTTGTAAAACTATATCCAATTGACATTCCAATAGGAATAATAATAAATACCATATACACAACCAGTGTCGGAATTACCAATCCTATCTTGTATCTCTTTTTACTTAACCAATGCATACGCTCATCCTCTTTATATCTGGGACCACCATGATAAATCTTCATGGCGGTCCCATGCAGTGTCAGCCAATATTAACGTCTGTCTAGTTTGTTGCTGCCGAATCCATATTTTTTAAAGCATCTTTCGGACTGTATGTTCCTTGCATAACACCAAATATTGCATCATACATTGCTTCCTGAACTGCCGGAGTAACTGTCTGGTCCGGAGCTGCTTTTGGTGTTTTCCATCCATTTCCAAGTGCTGTGATCATTGCATTCATTGCATACTGTGAATCTGTTGCTGCAATACCATCATAATTGGTTGCCGGGAAAATGGATCCTTCATAAGAAATCTTTGCTGCTTCTTCTCCATAATAATATTTCAAAAATGCATACACAGCTTCTTTTGCTTTATCATTATCTTTTACCGCTGAACTTACTACCAGCGGAGCTGCCGGAACTTTCATTGCAATATTCTGTTCATAAGAAGAATCCTCAAATTTTGGTCCCCACCAGAATCCGATGTGTTCACCGACATTTTTATCAAATTCTGCACAGTCCCACTGACCTGTTCCGAACATTGCTGCTTTTCCTTCATTAAAGAGCTGTTTTGCGTCAAAATATTCGATTGTTGCCATATTTTCCGGAAATGCTCCGGCATCTGCAAGTCCTTTTATTTTTTCAAAACATGCATTCATATCATCGTTTGAATATTTTGCCTTATCACCAGTATAGGATTTTTCATTATCTTCCCATCCATATCTTGAAAAGAATTCATTGACTCCCACATTGAGTATCCACTGTTCTTACTTCCGATTGCGATTGGTGTAACTCCTGAATCTTTCAGTTTTTCGATCATATCAAGGAATTCGTCATAAGTTGTATCATCTGTTGGATAAGCAATCCCAGCTTTATCAAACAAATCTTTATTATAGAAAAATCCCTGAACATTACTTTGATATGGAAGTCCATACTGTACTTTTCCATCATTGAATGCATTTTCCATACCATCCAGTGCATCATCAATGTCTTTATTTTCTTTCAGAAAATCAGACATATCTAATAAGTATCCGGCCTCATTGTATTCCGGTGCCTCCGCTGAATCTAAATGTACAATTTCCGGGAGACTTCCATCCTGTGCTGCCAGTTTCATATTTTTTGAATGTGCTTCTGTATCAGCTGCTACGAATTCTACTTTATATTTTCCTTTATTTTCTTTGTTAAATCCCTGAACAATATTGTAAGTAACCGTTTCCTGTTTTTTTGGGTTTGCCACATGAATACCAAATTTAATGACGGTTGCCCCGTCCGCATCCGTTTTTGCTTCTCCTGATGACTTACTTCCTCCGCATCCAGCAAGCAGTCCCATCGACATCGCTGCAACTAATACTGCAGATGTAACCTTTTTTAAACTTTTTTTCTTCATAGTTTTTCCTCCCTAAATGATAGATGGTTGTTTATGGAACCCGTTCCATGTTCCATGAAAAAAATAATTCCGAATCTTTTCTTTTTTATGGAACCCGTTCCATGTTTGTTAAAAAAATAAATTCAGCTGTGCACATGACTGATTTGTATAATCTATATATAACTCTTAGCTGCTCAGATGTCAACATTTTTTCGTCATTTCGTTTATTTCATCAAATTTTTAGCACTGTTTTTGTGCATTTTTACTATTCCATTGTTGTTCTCCCCTTTCTCACAGATACTCCTAATGTTACTTTTTCATTTTTATATGTCTTCCCATTAACCAATTCACAAATTAACCTGGCCGCCTCTTTTGCCAGTTCTTTTGTCGGCTGAACGATTGAAGTCACACTTGGTTCTACTATCTGCGTAATATATGTTCCATCATAAGCCACACATTTTACATCCTTCGGAACCTTTTTATGTCTTCGGATAACCTCATTCATACACTCGATTGCAACCAGATCTGTTCCGAATATCCCATCAAATTCCCATTCATCCAGTCTGTCAAACAAATCTTTTACCGCATACTTATAATACTCCAGATCAAATTTATTCCATGCCAGTTCATAATCAAAGCACTCTACTCCCTGTTCCTTCATAATTCTTGCGAATTCAAAATGTCTTTCGTGATATGGCGACTCTACTGCAGTTGAACCTCTGAAATGTACTATTTTTTTACACCCATTCTTAAGCAGAATTTCCGCCGCCAGTCGTCCGCCCTCCTTATGATCGACTGCAACTACAGGAATATCTTCTCCCAAATAACGGTCAAATGCAACGATTGGTTTTTTTATCTTTTTGTACTCTTCTACATCTAAGGAATGTACACCTGTAATCACACCATCCACGATATGCCTGTTTAACATATCCAGATATTCGAGTTCTGCATTATGTGCCTTATCTGTATTACATAACATGATCTTGAATCCTTCATTATAGAGTTCTGCCTCAATATTATGTACAAGTTCTGCAAAAAAAGGAATTTCTACTGTTGGCACCAGAACGGCAATGATCCCACTCTTTTTATGATACAGATTTCTGGCAAGTTCATTCGGTGTATACTGAAGATTTTTCATAGCCTCTTCTATTTTTTCACGTGTCTCATCCGATACATATCCACTGTTATTCAGTACTCTTGATACTGTTCCAACACCGACTCCTGCCTTTTGTGCTACATCTTTTATACTTGCCATGTTTACACCCCCTCTCATTTTAACAATTTATTATAACAGAACATTTAC
>ENA-OQCN01000291-OQCN01000291.1-human-gut-metagenome-genome-assembly--contig:-NODE-291-length-26733-cov-2.968315_pt1 | contig 26733 bp, 27 predicted proteins | sample MGYA00242497_ERZ504576 | MGnify/ENA primary metagenome ERZ504576 (study PRJEB26092, sample SAMD00036296) | human gut metagenome | host: Homo sapiens | study: EMG produced TPA metagenomics assembly of...
ACAATAGTTCAACTGATTCAACATTTCGATAACAGCTTTTTGGAAATATCCAACGTTCACCATCATCTTGATAACCGTATAATGAATCTCTTTCAAAGTAACCTTGATGTTGAATGAAGAAGAAACAAACATTATCTACCACTTTTGAGAATACACGCACCGGTACTTCATGATAATTGATTGAAACTGAGTATTCACAATCAAAGTGAAGTTCATTATAGTATTTATCACTAATTTTCTTATATAAAGGCATTACAACCTTTACTTCATGTCCTCTTTCAGTAAGTGCTTGTGGTAAAGAACCAATAACATCAGCAAGTCCACCTGTCTTAATGAATGGTAATCCTTCCCCAGCAACCATCAAAATTGATGCCATTAAACGTTCTCCCTTCTACCAATATACAAAGGTTGTTCTTCCAAACCTGCTAAATCTTTTTTCTTTGCGATTTTAGAATGTTTGTCAACAATCACATTTTTCAAATGTGCACCATCTGCAATTTCTACATCTGGCATAATGATACAATTTTCAATTAATGCATCTTTTCCAATTTTACAAGAACGACCCACAATCGAATTCTTAACTACACCACTAATTTCACAACCATTCGAAATTAATGAACCTGTTGCAGTACCACCATTTAAATAAATAGCTGGAGCTGAATCACTTGTACGAGTATATACAGGCCATTCAGGATCATTAATATCTTTCATTTTTTCTTCTGTTAAGAATTCCATATTACTTTCATAATATGATTTCAAATCATTAATAACATAAATGTGTCCACGATAATTCAATCCACGAATATCCATATCTACACATTTGTCATTCAAAATATCTTTAAACCAATACATTGAACTTGTTTCTTGAGCTTCTTCAACTAATGTTTTGAAGATTTCCTTTGACATAATGTATGTTTGTAAAGATAAATATCTAGATTTATAGTTACCTAAATTTTGTTCAATACTCAATACACCACGTTGTTTATTCATTTGAAGAACATCACATCCAATGTAGTTTTCTTTTGCGTTATCAACATGTTGATATAAAACAGAAACTTCTGCACCACTTTCAATATGTTGTTTTAATAGTTCTTCATAGTTTCCTTTATAAAGCATGTTAGCAGGAGCAATCACAACATAGTCATTGTGGTTTTCCATAACTGCATGAATATTTTCTGCATAACATGAAATATCTGTAGTAAAACGTGAATTTCCACCATCTGTATATACAGGCACTAACGATAAGTGTCCATGTTTTGAGTTGATATTATAGTGACGACCTGTTCCAACATGATCAATTAAAGAACGAGGATTTCCATTTACATAAATTTGGATATCATCAATTCCTGAATTTGACATATTTGAAATCGCAAAGTCAACTAAACGATAACGCCCTAAAAAGCTAAATCCAGCGATTGGACGATATTTTTGCATACCTTCTACATATACAGAAGAATCATTGTAAGTAATTATTCCTAAAGCGTTACACATAATTATTCACCCTTCTTTACTCTTTTTGAAATCAATACGATTTCTTCACTGTCTGGACTACCAACAACAGCACCATCATCAATTTTTACACCATCTGCAACAATTGCACGATAGATTTTTGCGCCTTTACCAACTTTAACATTCGGCATTAATACAGCTTGAGATACAAATGCATCTTCATCAATATCAACATTATTAAATAATACGGAATCCACTGCATGTCCTCTAATGACAGCACCTTGGTTAATATAACAATGTTCTACTTTTCCAGTTGGACCTACATAGTGAGGTAAAGTTGGAATATCTTCTGTATAAATTTTCCAATTTGGATCATCCAAATTCAATTCATTATTTTTGTTTAACAAATCCATGTTAGCTTCCCACAATGAATCAATTGTACCAACATCTTTCCAATATCCTTCAAATTTGTAAGCATATAAACGCTTATTTGCGTTTAAGAAGTTAGGAATAATATCTTTACCAAAGTCATGGTGAGAGCCTTCTGCAGTCATGTCCAAAATCAATGCTTTACGCAATTGTTTCCAGTTAAAGATATAAATACCCATACTTGCTAAATTACTCTTTGGATGTTCTGGCTTTTCTTCAAATTCAACAATTCTTCCTTCATCATCCGTATTCATAATACCAAAACGGCTTGCTTCTTTCATTGGAACTGGAAGTACTGCAATTGTACAATCGGCATTGTTTGCCTTATGACAAGATAACATATCCGCATAATCCATTTTATAGATGTGGTCACCTGAAAGGATCAATACATATTCAGGATCAAACTTGTCAATAAAGTCAATGTTTTGAGTAATGGCATCTGCCGTTCCTTGATAAACGTCAAATTTTGTTCCATCTTTTTCTCGTGGCGGCAAAACATAAACTCCGCTTCCACGTGCATCAAGTCCCCATCTTTGTCCAGCGCCAGCGTAAGCATTTAATTCTACAGATTCATACTGCGTTAAAACACCTACAACGTTGATATCTGAATTCGCACAGTTACTTAGCGGGAAATCGATAATACGATATTTTCCTCCGAAATAAACAGCCGGCTTCGCATTCTTTTTAGTTAGCTCTAAAAGACGTGTCCCACGGCCACCCGCTAAAATCATGGCGAGCATATTATTCTGTTTCATAATCATCCTCCTAATAATACTCTTTATATAACTAAAGTATAGCACTTTTTCAAATAAAATCTACTTATTTAAGGAAATTTGTATGCGTTTTCAAATCACTATAAAAAAAGACAAATCATTCTCTGACTTGTCTTTGTAAAGCATAAATCGATTCATTTTGATTTACTATATAAGCTATAGCACACACTACAAAGAAGAATGGAAAATATTGATATCCAAACACTTCCATACCTATCGCAATCGGCGCTAAAAAAGTATTCGTTGCAGCACCAAAAACGCTACAATATCCTAAAGCTGCCACAAATAAAGGATTTAACCCAAAAACAGGCGCAATTATAACCCCTAGACTTGATCCAATCGCAAATAATGGTGTAACTTCTCCACCTTGAAAACCAGCTGATAAAGTTAAAATGGTTAAAACAAATTTTAAGATCCAATCATAACTATATATCTTTTCAGATGTAAAAGATCCCACAATCAAGTTTTCACCAACCCCAGAATAACGACACTTGCCAAATACAAACAATAAAATCGCAACAAGAATACCCATCATAAAAATGCGTTTATAAGGATTCTTTATTTTATTTGCCGCAAAAGCTTTTGTATGCTTTAAAGAAAATGCAAACAATCCTCCAATCAAGCCAAATAAAATTCCTAAAACTAAAAGTTTTATGGATAGTTCGACATCTAAATCACTTACACTTCCAATTTTAAATGTACTCTTATGTAATCCAAACAAACTAGAAACATAGGCTGCTGTAAAACTAGCCGGAATTGCACATGACATAGCTCGATATTTTAAGGTTCCCGCAACAAGTACTTCTAAAGCAAAGAAAATAGCCGTAATTGGAGTCCCAAATAAACCGGCAAAACCAGCTGCCATACCTGCAACCATGAAGATGACACCACTATTTTTAAAACGAAAATACTTACCGAAATAATGGGATACAGTCGCTCCAATCTGCATTGCAACTCCTTCTCGACCAGCACTACCACCAAAGAAATGTGTAATCCATGTCGACACGACCATAAATGGTGCCATACGAAGAGGAATCCAATCACTCTTTCCTTGATCAACTTCAAAGACAAGCCCCATACCTTTTCTTGAGATTCTTCCCCAATGATCAAACAAGAACACTATGGCTAAACCAGCAAACGGAAGTCCTAATAACATAACACATCCCATATGTTCTCTAAAATTTAAGATCCATTCTAGCCTTTGCCAAAAACAACTTCACAAACCGCAACAATTGCGCCAATAAAAATTCCACAAAAACACTTTAATACGATTTCATCATATACTTTAAATGATTCTCTTAATTTCTCTTTATACATACATTTATTATAAGAAAACAGATTGTTTATTTCAACAATCTGTTATCATTTTTACATTTCCGTTACAATTCTATTTCATTTTTCCACAAACCATGCAAGTTACAATACTCATACACAGTCACCTTACCTGTTCTTCCTTTTGGATCGAAAACATATTCTGGTTTCATTGCTGGTACTAGTCCTGCACGATCCACAGTTCCATCACTATATTCAACCCAGATATTTGTGATATAGTGTGCTTCTAACATTGGATGTTCAACACTTCCAACTACAACTTTAAGTTATTATCTTCTACACTTACTTGTGGAACATGTTTTTCTTGTGCCGCATCCACTTCACCAGCTTTTAATTCACGATACCCATTAGGAACAACATCCATCAACAATCCTTCGACAACACTACCGTTTTCTAAATTTTTAAAGATTTTCATAAGTATTCCTCCTGTTCTTCTATTGACATTATGACACGCATCATTAAAATATTCTATTGATATGCTCATAAAAAACATAAATGAAAACTACATGCGCTATACAACAACTTCTCAAGAAATCTTTGAGACTTTTTGTATTTCAAAAACACATAAAAAGCATCTTAAAGTAGATGAAGAGAAAAAGACGATTTATTTTAATTACCCAGAAAAAGATGTTGAAATAAATTATGAACCGGTTGACATTTTATACGAAAATACATTTTTGATTGTAGCCTTTAAACCTCCATTTTTATTGGTTCACGATGATGGAAACAACCAAGACACTCTACAAGCTCGAGTCAATGGATATTTACAATTAAACCAAAACAAATATCCAGCTCAAGCTATCCATCGAATTGACTATGAAACAAGTGGTTTGGTGTTATTTTGTAAGCACCCATTCTTTCAGGCATATTGCGATAAAAATATGGAAGAGCACCATATAAAAAAAGAATATATTGCCTTAGTACAAGGTCATACAAATTATAAAAATAAAAAGATCATTTCAAATATCGCAAGAGATCGTCATAATGCCAAGAAATGATCATTCATCCAAATGGAAAAGAAAGTGTTTCAATATTTAATACACTTAAAAATTATAAAGATTGTTCATTAATTCAAGTAACGATTCTTACCGGAAGAAAACATCAAATCCGTGTTCAATGTGCTTCTTTGAACCATCCCATTTTAAACGATTCTCTATATGGAGGTAAAAAAATAGATAATACAGGACTTTTACTTCAAAGTCATCATATTCAATTTAATGATGTAGATATTACTTGTCCTCAAGAAAAAAGATTCATTAGAAAATAGAAAATCGTATATCCTTTCAAATCGGCAATCCATACACCAATTGCCAAACACGATATATAGGGAAGGATATGCTTTTTTTTATACAAAATCCAAAGTATTCCAAGTAAAACACTAATATATAAAGCTACAAGCATTCTTTCTATGCCCAAATAAAATCCAAAAAAAACCAAATAACACACATCGGCACTGCCAATCCAATCGGATTTAATCAATTTAATTGTTCCGCTAACAAAAAGAAAAGCTAGACTTGTACAGACTCGATTTAATAATGGCACATAACTTGAACAAAAGAATAAAAAAAGTATCGATGGAAAAATCCAATACTTTTCAATATACATCGTTTCATTGTCTTTTTTGGCAAGAAAATACAAGAAAAGAACTAAATAAACAGTCGATAGTTGTAATGGTTTTATTAAAAATGTAATTATAAACATAAATAAAAGAGTCTTCATACTTTCAGTATAAAGACTCAATGTGAATTTATTATTAACAATTTGCAGTTTGTACAAAATCTGCATCATTCGGTTTCTTTTTGTATACGATTTTTAATAAGATTGGTGTAATAACCGTTGTGAATACGACACACAATAATACTGGAGTCACAAAGACCTCAGGTAAAATACCTAATGCCATACCTTTATTTGCGACAATCAAGGCAACTTCTCCACGGCTAATCATACCACATCCAACACGAATAGCTTGTGTAGGTGTATATTTACATACAATAGCACCTAAACCACATCCAATAATTTTTGTCAAAACGGCAACCACACATAATACAATAACTAACTCAATAAGTTTGGCATTCCATGTGATTGGAGAAAGTTTTAATCCAATACTCGCAAAGAATACAGGTGTAATCAACATATAAGATAATGTTGAAATACGTTTTGTGACATAATCACATTGTCTTGTACCTGAAAGAATCAAACCAGCCACAAAACTACCAGTGATATCTGCAACACCAAAGAAGGCTTCTGAACAGAAGGCCATGATCAATGCGAACGCAAAAGACACAATTGAATATCTTTGTAGTCCACCACATGAATCATGTTCAAACCACCATGAGAATACTTTGTGTAAAATCAAACCTACAACAACGGCAAACACAAAGAATAGTAAAATTTTAAACATAACAACACCAATATTAACTGAACTATCAGCCATACCTGTTACTAATGTTAAACAAATAATACCTAAAACATCATCAATAACAGCGGCTGCTAGAATCGCATTTCCACTTTCTGTAGACATACATCCCATTTCTTTTAATGTTTCTACCGTAATACCAACACTTGTAGCTGTTAAAATAACACCTAAGAATAAGTTGTGTAACCATGCATCTGGCCCAACATTATAGAATCCACCAACCACGTATCCAACAGCTAATGGAACCAACACACCAAGTGTCGCAATAATAAATGCTTTTAGTCCTGCTTTCTTTAAATCTGTAATGCTTGTTTCAAGACCAGCCGCAAACATTAAGACGATAACACCAATTTCCGATAAAGATTCAATTAACTTACTTGGCTCAACTATATTTAATACCGCAGGCCCTAAAACAATTCCTGCGATCAATGCACCTACTACAGATGGCATACGTAATCGACGAGAAAAAAGTCCAAAGGCTTTTGTCATTAATAAAATTAAGGCAATATCTAATAGATATCGATATTCTTGCATATTCATACCCTCCTACTATGCTCTTGGAATTTCAAACACCGTTTGTTGAAGTGGCAAATCTACATCATGAAATTCCAACCGATATGCCATCAATTCTACCGGCCTTTTCTTTCCATGATATCCATATTTGACGTCACCCAACAAAGGATGTTGTATGTGCCCCATTAAAGCACGAATCTGATGAAATCTTCCTGTATGAAGAGTAATTGTACAAATTGAATTCTCGCCATCATCTCTTTCAACATGTACATCCATTAATGCTTTTTGATAGCCTTCTAATTTTTTATCGCTTACCTTCGCAATTGTATTTTCTTTGCGAATGTAATAACACATAGTAAAATCTTTTTGTTCAAAAGTACCCACAACATGGGCTCGATACATCTTTTGAATCGTACGATTTGCGATTGCCTCATTTACTTTTCTTAAAGCATTCGCATTTTTTTGCAGCAATCACTAGACCGTCGTATTTCGATCTAATCTATGACAAATACTAGGTGCAAAAGAATGTTCCTTATTAGGATCATATTTGTTTTTCTCCATTAAATATGCCTGCACACGATTCACTAGACAATCTTGATTTTGACTTTGATCACTCTGTGATAATAAGCCATATGGCTTATTCACAATTAAGATATTTTCATCTTCATAAATGACATCTAATTTCGATGATATATAATTTGTTTCCACTTTTTTCTCTTCTAAAACATCCGGAGGTAAAAACAATAGAATACTATCATTTTCCTGGATTTTCTGATCAAAAGTACAACGCTTGCGATTTACTTTGATTTTTTTATTTCGAATCGCCTTATACATCATTGACTTGCCTAGCTTAGGAAAAGTTTTCATTAAAAACTTATCTAATCTTTGATTCGCATCATTTTGATTGATCTTAATCTCTTTCATAAATAAAATCCAAACTTTCCATTAAACTGTCCATAACCGGTACATTCACACTTTCTAAAGTCTTACGATTTTGATGCCCTGTTGTCACCAAGATACATTTGGCATCAATACTTTTTGCGACTTCATAATCATGAACGCTATCTCCTACAAAATAAATTTCATCATCTTGGCTGCATGTTTGTTTAAACGCATGGGCTAATTCCACTTTACTTTTCGCATAGATATCATTGATTCCATAAATGGAATCAAATAAGTATCTACATTTAAATTTTGCATTTGTCTTAGAAGATAATCCATCTTGCTTGCAGAAAGTACAGTTTGTGAAAAACCTAAACGCTTAGCCTTTTCTACAACATTCAATACATCTGCATGTAAATTACAATCATAACTTTTTTCTTGATAATCTTCCATATATTCGTGAGCCAATATGGAAAAAGGTATTTTATCAAAATTAAAGCCAACCCTTTTATAATAATCCTCTATTGGAAATGTAAATACTTCTCGATATTGATTTAAAGTGCTTAACGGCTGTAGTTCATGATTCACTAAAAGGCGGTTGATACATGAAAAACATAAATCAACATCATCTAACAAAGTTCCGTTCCAATCCCATACAATTTTTACCAAACAATTCACCCCGCACGGTATTATATCACTATTCGAAAAAAATAATAATATTTTATACTAATTAAAACTTTCACAAATAGACTTTTTACTATATAATATTGTATGAGTCTATATGAGGAATAAAAATAGGAGGAAATATGAGAGGAATTTATAACTCGGTAACTGACCTTCGTCGTCAGGTCTTTACTGCCATCGCTTCAATGGCGTACGATGACAATACAGATTATTCGAAACGTATGGAAGAGATTCCATATGAAATTTTACCTGGTACAAAAGCAAAATATCGTGATAGCATCTTTCTAGAACGTGCAATCATTGGCGAAAGATTACGTTTAGGTATGGGTTTACCTGTTCGTGACATTACTGAATATACGAATGTTTCTGATGGAATTGAAGAAAGTACGATCGCTAAAAAATACTATGATGATCCACTTATCAACATTATTAAATTTGCATGTAATGCATGTCCAGAAAAGAAGTATTTGTAACAAACGCTTGTCAAGGATGTTTATCACACCAATGTACAGAAGTTTGTCCAAAAGATGCGATTCATATCGTAAATGGTAAAAGCTGTATTGATCAAGAAAAATGTATTAAATGTGGACGTTGTATGGATGCATGTCCTTATCACGCAATTACTAAATTAGAACGTCCATGTGCTGCTAGCTGCGGTATGGATGCGATCAAATCCGATGCAGATGGAAAAGCAGAAATTGATTATGATAAATGCGTTAGTTGTGGAATGTGTCTAGTTAACTGCCCATTTGGAGCTATCGTTGATAAAGGACAGATTTTCCAAACAATTTATGCCATGAAAGAGGGTTATGAAGTCATTGCAGCTGTTGCCCCTGCTTTCGTTGGTCAATTTGGTCCAGCTGTAACTCCAGATAAAGTAAAAGCTGCATTAAAAGCTGTAGGTTTTGCGGATGTTGTAGAAGTTGCGATTGGTGCTGACTTATGTACAATTGAAGAAGCGGAAGACTTCTTAGAGAAAGTTCCTGAAAAACAACCATTTATGGCTACAAGTTGCTGTCCTGCATGGTCAGTTATGGCGAAGAAAAACTTCCCTGACTTTGCACCATATATTTCAATGGCATTAACTCCAATGGTATTAACAGGTCGTTTGATCAAAAAAGAAAAACCAAACGCTAAAGTTGTATTCATCGGTCCTTGTGCTGCTAAGAAATTGGAAGCAAGCCGTAAATCAATCCGCAGTGATATTGACTTCGTATTAACTTTTGAGGAAGTTATGGGTATGTTCAATGCGAAAGGTATTGAATTAGACCAAATCACTACTTCAGATCCATTAACAGAAGGAACAAATGCAGGTCGTGGATTTGCCGTGAGTGGTGGTGTTGCCAAAGCTGTTAAAGATTTAATCCTAAAAGAACATCCTGGAACTGAAGTTAAAGTTCAAGCTGCTGAAGGATTAAAGAACTGTAAAACAATGTTGATGATGCAAAAGCCGGAAGACTAAACGGATACCTATTAGAAGGTATGGCATGCCCTGGTGGATGTGTTGCAGGTGCTGGTACTTTACAACCAATCAACAAATCAAGTGCATTAGTTAAAAAATATGCTACTGAAAACGATAAAAAAGATGCAGATGAATCTGCATATGGAGATCGTCTTCACGAACTAAGTGAACATTAATCAAAGACGTCCTTAAAATGGACGTCTTTTTTGATATAATTTTTAATGGAAATGAGGTATCAACATGCATCGTTATTCATATTATAAAACGGCTGCCTGTACTCCGGAAGTCTTCATTGGAGATCCACAGGCTAACGAAGAAGAAATTTTAAAATGTATCCAAGAATTGGATTCAGATACACAACTTGCAGTATTCCCAGAACTATGTATTACAGGATATACATGTCAAGATTTATTCTATGAACACACATTATTAAATAAAGCAAAACAAGTTCTATTTGAAATTGTCGAAGAACTACCAGAAAACCTTGTTGCAGTCTTAGGCTTGCCTTTAGAAATTGATAATAAGCTTTATAACTGCGCTGCCATTTGTTTTAACCATGATATTCTAGGTATTCAAGTAAAAACATATATCCCAAGCTACAACGAATTCTATGAAACAAGATGGTTCTCGAGTGCTAGTGAATTGAAAGAAAACACAACATTTACTTATAAAAATAAAAAAGTGCCTGTTTCAAATCATATCGTATTTAAAGATTCAACAACATCGGCTTGTTTAGGAATTGAAATATGTGAAGATCTATGGGTTACTATTCCAGTAAGTTCAACCCATGCACTAGCTGGAGCAAATATATTATGTAATCTAAGTGCTTCCAATGAAATCATCTCAAAAGCGAATTACAGAAGAAATTTAGTCAAAGATCAAAGTGCTAAATGTTATGCTGGCTATATATATGCTAGTGCTGGTCCTACAGAGAGTTCTAGTGATTTAGTTTTCTCTGGACACAATTTAATTTGTGAAAACGGGTCTATCTTAAATGAGACAAAAACAGATAAAATTATTTATGGACAAATTGATTTAGACCACTTAAACCATGATCGTCTACACTATAAGACAAGCATGCAAGATTTATTCCATGTAAATTATACAACCGTAGATTTCGCATCAAAACCAATCCATGAAATTGAATTCAATCGTTATATTGATGCTTATCCTTTTGTTCCAAATAATCAAGATGAAAGAATTGTTCGCTGCTTAGAAATATTACACATTCAAGCACAAGGCTTAGCAACACGTCTTTCTAAGATTCACTGTAAAGATGTTGTGATTGGAATAAGTGGAGGACTTGATTCTACTTTAGCTTTACTTGTATGTCATGAAGCCTTTAAAATCAACAATTATGATTCAAAAGGAATTCATGCGATCACAATGCCTGGTTTTGGAACAACAAAACGTACTAAATCCAATGCGCAAATCTTAATGGACCTACTTCATGTATCTAGTGAAGAAATTTCTATTGTGGATGGTGTAAACCAACACTTTAAAGATATTCACCACAATCCAGAAGTTCATAATATTACGTATGAAAACTCACAAGCTCGTGAAAGAACACAAATTCTTATGGATTTAAGCAATGCCTACAATGCGATCGTTGTAGGTACTGGAGATTTAAGTGAACTTGCTCTAGGATGGTGTACATATAATGGAGATCACATGAGTATGTATGCAGTCAATGCCAGTGTTCCTAAGACACTTGTTCGTTATATTGTTGAAAGTGTTGCCTTAAAAGATGAAATATTACATGATGTATTGATGGATATTTGTGATACACCAGTATCTCCAGAGCTTTTACCACCCGATAAAAATGGTAAAATTGCTCAAAAAACAGAAGAAGTATTAGGTTCTTATGATCTACATGATTTCTTCTTATATCAAATGTTAAGACATCACGATGAACCAAAGAAAATCTATGATTTAGCTTGTGTTGCATTTAAGGATGTAGAAAAGGAAACAATAAAAAAGGCCATCATAACATTCTACAATCGTTTCTTTACCCAACAATTCAAAAGAAACTGTATGCCAGATGGTGTTAAGGTTGGATCTATTTGTTTCTCACCAAGAGGTGACTGGAGAATGCCTAGCGATGCATCAAGAAATCTATGGACAAAACAAGTGGAGGAAATTTAATTCCCCCACTTTTCTTTATGCTTTATCCATATTATTTGAAAAAATATCAGCCACTTCACTCATAATAATATAAGCTTTAGAATCGATTTCATGAACTTGTTCTTTCATTCGATTCACTTGGTATCGGTTGACTATACAAAATAAACAATGGATTTAAGCCTTTTTGAATAGCCACCCGTGGCATCTACACGAGTAACGCAACTTTCAAAAGTATTACTTAATGCTTCACATATTTCGGTTGGATACTCAGTTACAATCATTGCACATTTAGCTCGATCAATCAAAGTCAATTGTCTTTAATGCTGCTGAATAAGCTACAACCGAATAGAGTGGTAATACCTAGCTATTTAATACAATTTGCAAAATATATAGAGAATCACATTATAGATCATCACAAAGGTACCTACGGTTTCCGATACCTGAAATCATACCACCAAATAGTGCACAAAGGAGTAAATCCGTATCTGCTAATGGTGAAGCAATACTTACATCGATTGGTAAAACATCCGCAATCAGCTATGCGAATAAGGAATATATAAAAACAGTATATATAGCATAAAAGGTAAATTTCTTTCCTCGTTTTTGAGTCCAATCAAAAATAAAGGAATGTTTAATATTAATAAGAATAGTGATAATGAAAAATAAGATGGTGAAACCTGTTCAAGTAGCATAGAAGTTCCAGAAATCCCACTATCATATAACTTCACAAGTGTCATAAGCAATGTGATTCCAAAAGCATTCACAATTCCAGCAATTGCCAACATTAAAGATTCGTAATACAAGGTGTTGGGTTTTGTTTCATAAGCTCAGCGCTTCTTTTTAGGGCTTCATTTAACATACTCACACACCAAAATCATTTCATTCTCAAATCTTTTAGACAATTATAAAGAATAGACTATTCCATACGAATTTTCAAAATTCATAATTTTAGATCCTTTTTTAACGATTCATTAAATTGATCAAAAGGAATTGTATTCCCTTTTAAAGCTTCATCATGAGCAGCAAGTATTTCTTTAGCTAATTCCTCTTTTGTAAGTTCATCTTCATTTAAAATTTTATTTGACGGAATTTTCACATCAAAAGGCAATCCATTATTTAAAATAATTTGATTTTGAACTCTCATCACTGAAGTGACGAGATTCTTGGGAACAGGCTTCTATCGAAACCTTTCTTACCAAGCTATCCCCGCAGTTCCTGCGGTTTTTTATTAATTTTAGCTAATTGGCTAATATGCCTTGCATCAATATATTGATGGATGCATTTACATCTCTGTCATGATTTGAATGGCATTTTGGACAGGTCCATTCTCTTACTTTTAAATCTTTTGTTTCTTCATTCTTGTATCCGCAACAATGACAGATCTGACTGCTCGCATAGAACGTATCCACTTTCTTGATCACCTTTCCATACCACTCGGCTTTATATTCTAGCTGTGTTGTAAACTTTGACCAGGATACATCCGATATAGACTGGGTAGATTGTGGTTTTTAAGCATATTGTCTACTTTTAAATCTTCAATGCAGATAATGTCATATTCTGTAATGATTCTAGTAGATAGTTTGTTGATAAAATCCATTCTTTGATTTGCTATCTTTTCATGAAGTCTTGCGATTTTGATTCTGTTTTTGATCCAGTTGCAGCCGCCCTTTGTTTTTCGTGACTGCTGCTTCTGTAGCTTTTTCAGTTTCTCAATCGACTTCTTCAGATATTTTGGATTCTCTACCTTTTCTCCATTACTCAATACGACAAAATCCTTGATACCTAAATCTATACCTGTTTCATTATATGTTAGTGGAAATAATACTTCTTCTACATCCGTATAACATAATGAAACATAATACTTTCCACTTGGTACTTGTGATACCGTTGCACTCAGTAATCTTCCTTTGGTGCTCGTGTTTTCTTTATCTTTACTAGACCAATCTTAGGAAGCTTGACCTTATTGTCTAATAATTCAATATTTCCGTTCGTATATTTTGTTGTATACGAATAACGATGTGTCTTCTTCGATTTGAATTTAGGATATTCAGCCTTTTTCCTGAAGAAATTGATATATGCCGTATCCAGATTCTTTACACTGGACTGTAGAGCTACAGAATCCACTTCCTTAAGCCATTCATATTCTTTCTTTAAAGAAACTAGATCCTTAGCACATGTCGAATAGCTTAATGTGATTCCATCTTTTTCATAGGCATCCTTACGTTTTGCCAGGTAATGATTATATACAAAACGAGTGCAACCAAAAGTCTTGGCTAATAATATTCTTTGTTCTCTGTTTGGATAGATACGATACTTGAATGCCTTTTCCATGATGATTTCTCCTTATTGATTCGCTATTTTCTTTTTTGACTTCTTATATACTCTATAATCTGTTCTTCTGTATTTTCAGAAACTGTAGCTACAAAATAAGAAGGATTCCATAGATGTCCACCCCATAACTTGGATCTTAGATCATCCCCAAACTCTTTCATCAAGAGTCTGGCCGATACACCCTTCATAGCTTTTATAATATTTGGAATGTAGTGCTGCGGCGTACAATTGATCAGCATATGGATATGATCTTCCTCTATATTCATTTCCAGAATTTGAAAACCATTATCCTTTGAAATCTGAGTCAGCAGCTCTTTCAATCTTGTTGCGACCTGTCCATTCAAGATATTGCGACGATACTTTACACACCATACGATATGATACTGTATTGAATAGACATAGCCTCTACCTTTGACAACTTCCATATGTTTTTACCTCATCAATATTATAACATATGTATATATTTAAAGCACTATACTTATCATTTATTTTTAAATTATTTATCTAACATCTGTCAATCCAATTCATCTCATGACTAAAGTCACGAGTGTTCTTAGATTGCATTATAAAAGAACAGACTATTTTTTAGCCTGTTCTACAATTTCATTGATTCTTTCTAAGACAGGTTCAAAACCTGTTTTTTCTGTACTACTAATCCCAAAGATGTTTTTCATTGGCAAATGAAGTTGTTGAGAAATATCTTTTAACGCACGAACACGTTTAGTCTTAGGAATCTTGTCAACTTTTGTAGCTACAATGACGATTTGAATTCCAAGACTTTGAATCATTTCGATCATATCTAAATCATCATGCGTGGCTCCATGTCTTGCATCGACAAGTTGTACAACGCAACAAATCTGCTCTCTTTGATTAAAATAAGTATCCATCATTTTACCCATCTTGATCAGCATTTGTTTAGACATTTTCGCATAGCCATATCCTGGAACATCCACCAACATCCATGTATCATCAATCTTAAAGAAATTGATCAAACGTGTTTTTCCTGGTGTATTTCCTACATAGGCAAGTTTCTTCTTGTTAGTCAGTGCATTAATAAAGCTTGATTTTCCAACATTACTACGTCCAACGACGACAACTTCTGGTAAATCAGATTCTGGCCATTGTTCTTTTTCAACAGCACTAATCACAAATTCACTGATCATACTATTTTACCAATGCGTTATGTAACACTTGAGATACATTTGAACAAGGAATAAAAGTAACTGCATCTTTTACTTCTTGAGGTACATCATCTAAGTCTTTTACATTTTCTTTTGGAATCAAGATTGTATCAATTCCAGAACGATGTGCTGCCAATGATTTCTCTTTCAATCCACCAATAGGTAGGACATTTCCTCTTAGCGTAACTTCACCAGTCATAGCTAAATTCGCTTTAACTGGAATATTAGAGAAACAAGATACCAATGCCGTTGTCATTGTAACACCAGCACTTGGTCCATCTTTTGGTACAGCACCTTCTGGTACGTGAATATGTACATCATTTTCTTCAAACAATTTTGGATCGATTTTGAATTCAGTTGCATGCGTACGAACATAGTCTAGCGCAATACTAGCACTTTCCTTCATGACATCACCTAATTGTCCAGTAAGAACAAGTCTTCCTTTACCTGTAAAACGAGTTGCCTCGATTTGAAGAATATCTCCACCAAAACTTGTATAGGCAAGTCCTGTTACTGTTCCAACTTGATCTTTCTTTTCTTTTACCATAGTCAACTTTTTCATTACCCAACCACTCATGAACTAATTTCTTAGTTAACTTAATGCTGCGTTTGTTGTTTTTTAAGATAGCCAATACAGTTTTACGGCAAATTGTCGCAATTGTACGCTCTAATGAACGAACTCCCGCTTCACGAGTATAGTAACGAATTAAATATAGTAACATATCATCATCAATTTTTAATTGAGATGTTTTTAATCCATTTAGTTTTAATTGTTTAGGCACTAAGTGATCCTTAGCAATATGAACCTTTTCTGCATCTGTATAGCTTGATAATTCAATGATTTCCAAACGATCTCTTAATGCAGGTGGAATATTTTCTAAATAGTTAGCCGTTGCGATGAATAATACTTTTGATAAATCATAAGGCTCTTCAATATAGTGATCTGAGAAAACTGAGTTTTGTTCAGGATCCAATACTTCAAGCATTGCACTTGAAGGATCTCCCTTATAATCACTTGCCATTTTATCAATTTCATCAATTAAGAATACAGGATTTGTCACGCCTGCCTTTTTCATGCCTTGAATGATACGTCCAGGCAAAGCTCCTAAATACGTTCTTCTATGTCCTCGAATTTCCGCTTCGTCACGAACACCACCAAGAGACATCTTCACAAATTTACGGTCCAAAGCACGTGCTACACTTTTTGCCAAAGATGTTTTACCAACTCCAGGAGGACCCACCAAACAAATGATTGGTGCATTTAATGAATTTGTCATTTGTTTAACAGCTAAATATTCTAGAATACGTTCTTTCACTTTTTCTAGACCATAATGATCCGCATTTAAAGTGGCTTCTGCCGCATTTAAATCCTCATTATCTTTTGTTTGTTGCCACCAAGGAAGATCCATTAGCCAATCAATATACGCTTTGATTACGCCAGTTTCTCCACTAGCCATAGGAAGCATTTCATAACGACTCACTTCATCCGATACCTTTTTCTTAATATAGTCCGGATATGGATTTTCAGCTAAACGCTTACGAATTTTAGCTGCATCTTCATCTTGAGCAACTGTATCCCCTAATTCTTCACGAATGACATTCATCTTTTCACGAAGATAGTAGTCCTTTTGCCCTTGATCTATTCTTTCTTTTACAGTTTCGTTGATTTGTTTTTCAACTTCACTCATCTTTTTTTCTTTTGCCATATCTTGAAGCAACATCATCAAACGATCATTCACTCCAAGTGTTTCAAGATATTTTTGTTTTCTTTCAAGGTCTAAAGGTAACCCCTGAACAGCTTTATCACTTAAGAATTCACCGCCCATACCTTTAGAGATTTCCATAACAATTTCTTTTGTCACAAAACGATCTTGACCTTGCATGCGATCAAGCTCATCTGCAATCATGCGAATTAAGGCTTCTTCTTCAACAGCGTCCTGTTTTTCGCTTTCAAGAATTTCAACTTCCACAAGATCACTCAAGCTTCCATTGATCCATTTATTTAATTTAACACGCTTAATTCCGCGGAATTTAACGCGTAAAAAGTTATCAAAACGACGAATATGACGAATTTCACACAAAGTCCCTACAGAATATATGTCTTCGGTTGCAGGATTTTCTTGTTCAAGTTCTTTTTGAGAAAACAAACAAATCTTTTTATCATAATTATCCTGCGCATTTTCAACAGCATGTACAGAAGTTTCTCTACCTACATCAATGACAATTTCTTGATTTGGGTACAGTACGACTCCTCTTGTACAAACTAAAGGATAGGTATTTAATTCCATACAAAAAACCTCCTTATATTAAATATGGAAAAAGACGCTAAGCGTCTTTTTTCGTTTACATTATACTACTTTACAGAAGTTTTAATGAAGTCTAATGCTTTTTGATTAGCTAAATCTGCTTTAATACTTTCTGGAGAAATCAATGATTTGATTTTTTCAACTTCCATATTGTACATTTCAGACATTGTAGTAAATTCTTTTTCTACATCTTCGTCACTAGCTTCGATGCTTTCAGCTTTTACGATAGCTTCTAATACTAATTGAGTCTTAACACGAGCAGCAGCTTCTGGGCTCATTTGAGCACGAATTGCTTCTTCAGTCTGGTGAGTTGCTTCTAAGAATTGTTTAGCAGTAAATCCAGATTGTTGCATACGACCTCGAATTCTTTGTACATACGATCAACTTCTGCATCGATCATAACTGCTGGAATTTCAACGTTTGCGTTGTCACAAACTTTTCCTAATAATTCATTAGTGAAGTTTTCTTCAGCTTCTCTTTCTTTTTGAGCCGTTAAATCTGTTTTTACTTTTTCTTTATAAGCATCAACTGTTTCAACGTTTTCGATTTTTAACTTTTTGATTAATTCATCATTTAATTCAGGAAGATCTTTATATTTTACTTCGTGAACTGTACAGTGGAATGTTGCAGGTTGACCAGCAAGTTCAGCTGCTTGGTAGTTTTCAGGGAAAGTTACTTCAACGTCTTTTTCTTCACCTTTCTTAACTCCAACTAATTGTTCTTCGAAACCTGGAATGAATGATCCTGAACCAAGTTCTAATGGATAATTTTCTCCAGATCCACCTTCGAATGCTACACCATCTTTTGTTCCTACAAAGTCGATAACTACTTGATCACCTAATTGAGCAGCATCGTCATCTTCACGAACAACCCAGTCTGCATAACGATCTTGAACACGTTTAACTTCGTTTTCAACATCTTCTTCTGTAACTTCTACATCCGCTTTTTTGATATCTAATCCTTTATATTCACCTAAAGTTACTTCAGGAAGCACTGTACATGTAAATACTAATACAGCTTTTTCATCATCAGCTTCTTTAACATCTAAAGTAGGACGAGCTACTAATTCGATATTGTGTTCTTTGATTCCTTCTGATAATGCTTCATTAGCAACTTCTTCACTAGCCATATCATATAATGCTTTTGAAGAAAGTTGTTTTTTTACTAAAGCATCCGGAATTTGTCCTTGACGGAATCCTTTCAAATTCATGTGAGATTTAGCATATTTTAATGCTTTTTTCTGTGCTTTTTTCCAAGCTTCACCTTCTACAGTTACTTCTAATTCACCAGTAGAATTTTCTTTCAAAGTCCAAGTACTAGTCATTGTTTTCTCCTCGCTTTTCAATGGATAACTCAATATCCTCAATTTTTTCAAGACCTTGTTTTTTCACAAAACTAGGCCATTCATCGGATTTCTGCATTGCATCATATACAAGTCTTGTTACACTTTTCGCAAGTTGGTAAGGATCTTTATCTTCTTGATCAATGGTCTTTCATATAAAACAAGCTGCATCAAAAGTGACATACAAAATTGAACCATAGTTGGATCTTCATTTGTAAACCAACTTTCAAATAACGAACTTGCTTCACAGATTGACAAGTCTTGCTCCATAGGTAAGATGGCACTTGGAATAAATGTAATGTTCAATCCGGATTTTATCAAATCAAATGGATCATCGATTTTCTGCTCCATTAAAGCCTCAATCAATGTACCCTTATATTCATCAGGTAAATCTGAATCCAATAATACCTGAACTTCATCATGACACATTCTTAAATTCATGTTCTCTAGCATAGAAATCGCATAGATTTTTTTGTTCTAGACTTCCATGAATATAATCATGTAACTTGTTGAAATCCATACTCTTATTCTTCTGTTCCAAATAAGGTTTACATTCAGACTTATAAGATTCTAATAACTCCAATGCATCTTGTGGAACATAAGGCATGTTCAGCTCCTGACAAATCAATTCGTACGCCTGGGCATAACTTTTTTCATCTATCTCTTTTTTTATTTCTTCGATTAAAGAATGATAATATGCGTTCACTTATACCTCCATGCGAAACATTAGTATTCTACCATAAATATCGACAATAATCAATTCTACGCATTTTTAAAATACAGAATACGTAGAATGTCATTGAAAGAAAAAAACTCTCCTTTTTATAGAGAGTCTACTTTCATATTTTTTTCTAATTCATTTAACTTCTTGAATTCAGCCAATATACAAATAACGGACACTACAAAAGCAACAAAATCCGCAATTGGAGCCGCATATAAGATTCCATTCAACCCAAAAAATTTAGGTAAGATCAAAACTAATGGAATCAAAAATAATACTTGTCTAGTCATAGATAAAAACATTCCTAAATATGCTTTTTTAATGGACGAAAAGAAGCTAGACGATAACATCTGTACTCCATCAACACATACTAGCATTAGATAGATTCGCATAAACATTGTCGCAAATTCAAAATAGTTCGCATCCCCTGATCCAAATATTGATAATACAGTGCTTGTGCAGAATTGAAATAAAGCCCAGCCAATAAATGAAACAACCAAATTTACACTGATCGCAAGCTTGAACGTCTTTTTGACACGCTCATATTTTTGGGCTCCATAATTAAATCCAATAATTGGCTGCATTCCTTGCGAAATACCAATAATAATAGCTAATAATATCGCATTGGTTTTCATCACAATGCCACAGGCAGCTAAAGGAATATCACTACCGAACTTAGTAAACTGTCCATAATACGTCAATGAATTGTTTAATACGATTTGCACAAACAAAATCGCAATCTGATTTAATGAAGCACTCATTCCAATGGTTGCCATTTCCTTTGTATCATTTAAAGAAATACGTAAACTCTTTTTATTAAATTCAATATGTTGAAAACTCTTAATATACCAAGCGGCAATAAAAAATGAAATTACTTGACCAGCTACTGTAGCGATGGCAGCCCCAGCGACACCCATATGAAATACAAAGATAAATAGTGGATCTAACATAGTATTCACAATAGCACCCGCAACCATACATGTCATTGAATATTTTGGTGACCCATCTGCACGAATCAAGTTACTAATCACATTTGTCGTAATCAAAAACGGAACACCCAAAGTTGTTATTCGTGTATATTCAAGTGCCAAAGGCATAATTGTGCTTGTTGCACCAAATGATTTTAGTAGAGGTTCAAGAAATACAAGTACTAAAACAACATAGATTACTGAGCAAAGAACAGACATACTAATACCATTCCCAGCAATACTACTTGATCGTTCTGGCTTTTTTTCACCTAGATATAAACTAAATAAACTTGCTGAACCAATCCCAATCAACAATGCAATCGCAAGTGCAATTGTTGTCAATGGAAAAGCTACATTGGTTGCAGCATTTCCTAGAAAGCCAACACCTTGACCGATAAAGATTTGATCTACAATGTTATATAGTGACGATACAAGCATTGAAATAATACTTGGTATCGCAAACTTTTTTAATAATGATGACTCTTTTTCATACCCTAATGGATTTTGCATACTAATCAAATTCCCTCTTTCTAAACTGCGCAATTAAATGCTTATTCCCCATTGAATGCTCACGAATGACATTTAACTCATTTCCTCTTTCGTCAAACCAACCCACAAATTCATAACCTGGCTTTGTTGCCGGCAACAAATGAATTGTATCCGAAAAATACGTATATGACTTTGGATTTCTTCGACTACTTAGTCCCCCATTTAAATCATACGTAATCTTATATTGACTTACTTGCCAACGGGCATATAAAGTACAAGACTCATGAATGGGTTCATCCAAGTTATAACGCCAACGATAATCACAATCCCAGAACCATCCATCAAAAGTATATCCAACTCGAACTGGCGGCTTTAAATTTTGCAACAATCCATGTTCATCCGTACATACATCCATATAATTGGCTCCACCACACGTTTCAAAGTGGATAACTGGACATTCTTTATAAATAGCTGTTAATATGACTGGTTCATGAATGCCTGCTGGTAAACTTGTTATAATTTCACCATTAAACTGCCAACCTACAAACATAACGCCCTTCTTAAATGCCGGATACAACAATAATTCTTCCGATTCAATGCATGTATATCTTGGATTACGACGCGACATAACTCCACCGTCCACATCATATTCAATGGGATACCAAATAGGAATCCATTTATCATATAAAGTCACAGAATGAGGAAGAACCCCACCTGGATTTAATCTTTTTGTACACTCTTTATCTATATACCATCCAACAAACTGGTAACCTTCTCTTTTTTCGCTCATCAAATATCACCTGCCCATTATTTTATCACAAATAGAAAAACTTCTAGGAAAATTTCTAGAAGTTATTCAAATAATTATATAAACTATTCCCAAAAGTCATTTCCATAAGTTCACTTGCGATTTCTTTACTTTGAATCCGCATAATATGATCTTCTACATCTTGTTTACCTAATAAATTTATATTTCCATACCATACAATTTCCTGATCAATAATCGCAAAATGTTCACAATTATCTTCTGCAGATTTTAGATAAAAACCAGATTGTCTCATTTCTTCTAACAACTGCATTCTATAATTTGAACTTCCAAACCTAATTTTATCAGGCATCCAAGAAACTATGGTTACTTCAACTCCACTTTCCATCTTTTCTTTGATCAATTTAGTAAATTCTAGAACTCTATCGCCAGATAATGAAGGACTGGATACAATAATATTCTTCTTTGCACACATTAAGTCTTGACTATACATATCATAATAATTACTTGCATCATATATAGATTGAGAAATTTGCGATTCATTTTTTATGCCGTTAGTATCCGAAATTAATTCATAACCTGATTCTTTGTAGGCCTTTAATCTTTTTCCATACATTCGATCAAACATTGGAATATGGACATCTACATAATCATATACAAGTATTGTATCTTTTTTATCATATAGCCGATGAATTCTTCCTGTGAATTGTTTTATAATCCCACTACTCGCTACTGGCATTGCTAGAAACAAAGTATCTAATCTATCAAGGTCAAAACCTTCTCCAATGAGTGATCCTGTCGCAACCAATATCATAGTTTTGTCTTCAGGCACACTTTTCATTAATTCAACAATATGATTATTTTCTTTTTTTGATTGACTACCTATCAATAAGAAAACTGAATCTGCCACACCTTCTAATTGTTTATATAGCTTCTTACAATGATTTACATATTTTGATAATACAACAGGCGTACGATTTTTTTGAATACAATCTTTTATATCCTGAATAATCATTTGATCTCGCAAATCATTATCTCGTAATATTGAGTATGCTTCATTTGGATTCTTTTCATCTTTCATCATTCCTCTTGGTGCAACCACATGTGTAAACCGAGGATATAACAAACGAGGAATTCCTTGTTGTTTTGCTTGTTCTTTTGCGGAATATTTATGTCGTATTGGACCAATCAGCATAAAATTCATCTTATCTAATTTATCCGTTCGATCAATTGCTGTAACACCATATACATACTTAGCTTTAATTTCTTTTAAAACCGTACTTTCTGTATTTGAAGCAGCATGATGACATTCATCCACAATAATCATGCCATACTCATTTAACAATTTATGAAATTTACCTTTTTTGCATATAGAGCCAGCCATTGCGATATCAATTATACCTGTCATGGAATCATGAGATCCTTGTAAAGTACCTATCAATGATTTTCTCTTTTTGATCAAACCTTTAGGTGTCGTATATTCAGGTAACTCTTCATTTATATCCAAAAATGTCTGCAACTTATCTTTCCATTGTTCCAATAAAGACGAACTCTCCAACAAAATTAATGTATTCACTTTCTTTGTCGCAATTAAATCTGCACAAAGAACGGTCTTACCAAAAGCAGTAGCCGCTAATAAAATACCATTATCATGCTCAATCATTTTATTTAGAGCTACGTTTTGTTCAGGTTTTAACTCTCCCTTAAAAGTAACATCAATACTTCTTCCTTGTTGCCTTTTATCATCAATCATCATTTGAATCCGAGCATTCTTATTATACGAAATTAAAGTATCATAACAACCTCTAGGAATTTGTATATATCACTATCGTGATCTTCACCAAGATAAATATATTTATACATGCCAAAAGTAGAAATTCCCATACCTTGATTTTTATAATAAATAGGATTACTAATTCTAGCCAATTTGCGAATTTTATTTTGAATAGATACGCTTAAATTTGAAGTATCCACATAAATACCATTTGATAAAATGATATGCATTTTTCCATCCACTTCATTCTTTTCAAATTCTTTAACAGAATCCCAAGGTCTATCATCTAAATTGCCATGCCATTCTTTTATCTTTTCTTCAATAAACGCCTGTGAAAGCTTAGGCTTTGACCACAATACATTCCATTGATTTGAATAGGCATTCCAATTTTCATCAATAAACGCACTGTTGCCCTCTTTTAATGCTTGTCCTTGTAGTGGCAATGCGATTAATTTCCCAGGCCACCTTTTGGCATACTATCTTGTGCCGGTATCATACGATCATAGTATTTAAATGATTTTAAATTTACTTGCTCTGCCCCTTTATCCAACAAAGCATTTCCAAAATTTCTTACCAAAATAGCTGAAATCGGTTTATCAAAGAAAATCCAAATATGCGCTCCTTTACCTGATCTAGAACGTTCAATCAATGGATCAACTCCATTTAATTGACAAATCTCACGCATCGCATCAACTTCTTCTTTCCACCTCTCATCTTTATTCGCAAAATCATTTCCTGCATCTTTATCATGATTATCAAAATCAAAAACTAAAAATCGACACGTATTATCTTTATACAATGGATAAACACCAATCACTTCATTTCCTTTTAAATGTGACATAATACTATCAATTGTCAAAGCTTTATACTTTTGGTAATGACAATCTTGGCAACGAAATCCTGCATTCCATTTCTTACCACAACCATCTGACCAAAAATTAATACATTGTGGATAGTATCCCGCTTTATTTGTTTTCTTGTTTTCTACTCTTTTTGCGTATACGTCTGTACGACCCCAAAAACGTGCAAAAAACCGATTTGCCATATCTTTTGTGATTTCATTTGGAAAAACAATACGACTTCCTTGATTCGTTTCAATAGTTTCTGCATTTGCAGAATTCTTTAATTGATCCAATTCTTCCTGATAAGAAATTCCTTCTCGATTCAAAATGTTCTTCAAGCATTGAATCTCTTTTTTTAAGTCATCTATGATAGTCAAATTGTCATTCGTCTGTTTCACAAAACCACCTGGTATATTGTAATTGACCCATCTAACTGGTCATCTACAATATACTTCTCCTTTCTTTCAACCTTTAATAACCGTGGTTGAAGACGGTTTTGTTAATTTGTAAAATTGAATATGTGAATGTGGATTTGTATATTCACCCCCTGTAGCTTGACTACTTTGAGTAGGTTCTTACCACACCTTATTCCAAAACAGTGATTAGTTAGATGAGTCTTTGAATTCGTATTTTGAACCAGGTTTTGTGGTCTAAGTGTTGTGGATAACCATTTTCACACGTTTCTATAAAGAAAGGATGTTTATTTATGAAATTAGTTGGTATCGATGTTGGAAAGAACAGTCATCACTTCTGTGTCATGGACAAAGAAACTGGTGAATTCAATGTTACACCTACTTCTTTTTCTAACAACAAAGAAGGATTTGACTTTCTGATCAACTCTCTTAAACCGTATTCTAAAAAATCAATTTTAATTGGTATGGAAGACACGGGGCATTACCATGTTGCTCTTCTAAAATTTCTTCTTAGCAATGGATATACCGTTGCATTGATCAACCCTAAAACTACAGATCTTACCCGCAAGATGGAAGGCGGCATTACTAAGAATGACAAACTGGATACAATCACTATTTGTGATGTTCTAGATACTCCTGAGCGTAAGAAACAGTATCGTATTACTAAAGTTGACCGTTTTGATTTATACGAACAGAGACAATTGACTCGTCATCACCATAATCTAAAGGAAGAACTCAATGTCTACTGTAATCGACTACAGAAATCGATTGATCTTGTTTTTCCTGAATTCAACACTTTGTTTAGCTCGAAATATAGCATTGTTTACATGAATCTTCTTAAAACGTTTGGCAGCGCTGAAGCAATCGCTTCTACAGACATTCGTACAATTCGTAAATGTTTTGAAATCAAAGGTAGAGGCAATCGTATTTCATTGACTCCGGAAAAATTAAAAGAATGTGCAAAGAATTCTATCGGAATCTCTTCTGAAGTTGAGACTATACAGATCAAACACTTGGTAAGCCAAATCACGCTTATTAAAGAGCAAATCGCTGAAACAGATAAAAAAATAGAAGAGTTCTCAATCACAAACAACTCTCCTATCCTAAGCATTCCAGGGATTTCTCATTTCTCTGGTACTTCTATTTTAGCCGAATTAGGAGATATTGGCAATTATTCCAAGCCTTCTCAAATCATTAAATTTGCAGGAGTAGCACCATATCACTATGAATCGAGTCAATACAACGCCCAACATACTGGCATAACCAAGAAGGGATCTAAGTATCTTAGAAAGACTTTGTATCAAATCATACTGACTGTAATTAACAATAATCCTGTATTCAAGAAATACTATCTATTAAAGATTTCTCAAGGTAAAGGACACCGTTGTGCTCAAGGCCACTGCATTAGAAAGTTGCTTAGAATCATTTATCATTTACTAGAAACAGGACAATCATTTGATCCTGCATTATTAAGATAAGACAAATGCATCTAAAGCATCTGAACTTTTAAAAAACCGCATTTTAAAAGTTCTTTTC
>ENA-OQCN01000292-OQCN01000292.1-human-gut-metagenome-genome-assembly--contig:-NODE-292-length-26676-cov-2.016196_pt1 | contig 26676 bp, 35 predicted proteins | sample MGYA00242497_ERZ504576 | MGnify/ENA primary metagenome ERZ504576 (study PRJEB26092, sample SAMD00036296) | human gut metagenome | host: Homo sapiens | study: EMG produced TPA metagenomics assembly of...
CTGGATGAGATCGAGGCGGCACTGGATGATTCCAACGTTACCCGTTTTGCACAGTATCTGCACAAACTTACAAAAAACACACAGTTTATTGTAATCACCCATCGCCGGGGTACAATGAACGCGGCAGACCGCCTCTACGGTATCACCATGCAGGAAAAAGGTGTTTCCACGCTGGTATCGGTCAACCTGATCGAGAATCAGCTGGACGAGTAGGAATTATCTGTAAATCAAAAAAAAGACTTGCAGTAGTATATACATCATTTTATAATGAAGTCGTACGGTAAAGTGACAGAGACAAAATGATGAAAAAGTTGAGAGTAAGAGAGGAAACCATATGTCAGAGGAAAAGAAAGGTTTTTTCAGACGTCTCCGGGAGGGTCTGACAAAAACGAGAAATAATATCGTGGCCGGAATTGACTCTATTTTCAGCGGCTTTTCCAGTATCGATGATGATTCTATGAAGAAATAGAAGAGATCCTTGTGATGGGGGATATTGGTATCAATACCACAACATCTATTATTGAGCATCTGAAGGAAGAAGTGGAAGAAAAGAAGATCAAAGAACCTTCGGAATGTAAACAGCTTCTGATCGATGAGATCAAACGTCAGATGGATGTGGGTGATACTGCCTATGAATTTGAAAACAGAAAATCCGTTGTGCTGGTGATAGGTGTCAACGGTGTGGGAAAAACTACTTCTGTCGGAAAACTGGCAGGAAAACTGAAGGATCAGGGCAAGAAAGTCATCGTGCAGCAGCGGATACATACCGCGCAGCCGCAGGAGAGCAGCTGACAGAGTGGGCGCATCGTGCCGGTGTGGATCTGATCGGGGGACAGGCCGGTGCAGATCCGGCAGCAATCGTGTACGATGCCGTAGCAGCAGCTAAAGCGAGAAATGCAGATGTACTGCTCTGTGATACTGCAGGACGTCTTCATAATAAAAAGAATCTGATGGAAGAACTTCGAAAGATTTACCGTGTGCTGGAGAGAGAATACCCGGATGCTTATCTGGAGACACTGGTTGTTCTGGATGGTACGACCGGACAGAATGCACTGGCACAGGCGAGACAGTTCAAAGAGGTGGCAAACGTCACCGGTATCATTCTTACAAAACTGGACGGAACTGCAAAAGGCGGCATCGCCGTAGCCATCCAGTCCGAGCTGGATATTCCGGTAAAATATATCGGTGTGGGAGAATCCATCGATGATCTGCAGAAATTCAATGCAGAACAGTTTGTAAATGCACTGTTTGATGTGAAAACAGAGGAGGAAGAATCATAATGCTTACCATTGACAAATTTGAAGAGGCTTCAGAGGTTGTAAAAAGAGTAACCCAGGATACAAAATTGATTTTCAGTGATTATTTCAGTCAGATGACAGGAAATAAAGTATATTTTAAACCGGAAAATATGCAGAGAACCGGTGCGTACAAGTTAAGAGGTGCGTACTATAAGATCAGTACACTGACAGAAGAAGAGAGAGCAAAAGGTCTGATCACCGCTTCCGCAGGTAATCATGCGCAGGGTGTGGCTTATGCGGCAAAAGCATACGGTGCAAAGGCTGTCATCGTTATGCCGACCACAACACCACTGATCAAAGTCGAGAGAACAAAAAGCTACGGTGCGGAAGTTGTCCTGTATGGAGATGTCTACGATGATGCCTGTGCACATGCTTATGAGCTGGCAGAAGAACATGGATATACATTTATCCATCCCTTTGATGATCCGGCAGTAGCAACCGGACAGGGAACCATCGCTATGGAGATCATCAAAGAGCTTCCTCTGGTTGATTATATTCTGGTTCCCATCGGCGGTGGCGGACTGGCTACCGGTGTTTCCACACTGGCAAAACTGCTGAACCCGAACATCAAAGTGATCGGTGTGGAACCGGCAGGAGCAAATTGTCTGCAGGTTTCTCTGGATAAGGGAGAAGTTACCACGCTTCCTACGGTCAATACGATTGCAGACGGTACTGCGGTAAAAACTCCTGGTGAGCATGTATTCCCGTATCTGCAGAAGAATCTGGATGATGTGATCACGGTAGAAGATGATGAACTGATCGTAAGTTTCCTGGATATGGTAGAAAATCACAAGATGATCGTGGAAAACTCCGGTCTGCTTACTGTGGCAGCACTGAAACACCTGAATGTCAAGGGTAAAAAAGTGGTTTCTGTTCTGAGTGGCGGTAATATGGATGTGATCACGATGGCATCTGTTGTTCAGCTGGGTCTGATCCAGAGAGACCGTATCTTTACGATTTCTGTTCTGTTGCCGGATCGTCCGGGTGAACTTACAAAGGTTTCTCAGAAGATTGCGGAGCAGCAGGGTAATATTATTAAACTGGATCATAACCAGTTCTATAGTACAAACAGAAATGCAGCTGTGGAGCTTAAGATTACTATGGAAGCGTTTGGTACGGAGCATAAGCAGCAGATTATGCAGGAACTGGAAAAAGATGGATATCGGCCGAAATTGATTCGGACGAATCTGTAATATATAGAAGGGTGAGCCAATATGGGGACGCCCGAAAGCAGACCGCGCTGTTTGCTGCAACGTGGGCAGGGGAACTTTGAGCTAATCACCAACTTCGACTATATTCACGAGGGTCAGCGGACCCTCGCGAAAGTCTACGTAGGTGCTGGATCTCAAAGCTTCCCCTAACCGCCCACAAAGTGTTGCAGCAAACAGCGCGGTCTGCTTTCGGGCTGGGTATCGGCTGAGATAGGAGAGCGGTTGCGACGGGAAGGTATTGAATGGATTGAAAAATGACGGGTAGTATTTTAAAACGAATGTTCTGGAATACTATCTGTCATTTTGGATTTATGATGATTAATTTAAGAAATTATTTCATGCCCTGTAATTCGCGGTCGTTGCCCATAAAGAACATGGCGATGGTGTCGGGGCCTACGTGGCTGCCGGTGCAGAAGTCGTAGGAGGTGTTGATGAAGCCACGGACTTTGATGTGTTTCTGGATTTCTTCCATGACGTACAGGGAGTCTTCGTAAGCGTCTGCGTGGGCGATTCCGATGATCTGTTTTTCCGGTTCCACGATGTTATTGCAGACGAGGGAGATCAGCTCGTTCAGGGCGGATTTGCGACCACGGCATTTTTTATACTGGACGATGTAGCCGTCTTTGTTTCCGCGCAGGATCGGTTTGATGCTCAATACATTACCGATGACTGCAGCAGTTCCACTCAGGCGTCCGGTTCTTGCCAGGTATTTGAGATCACCGACAGTGAAGACACCGTTCATTTTTGACGGGTAGGTTTCCAGAATGTCAGCCACTTCATCAAAAGCCATGCCTTTTCCCGCATCTCACTGGCATAGATCGCGAGGATTCCCTGTGCCAGGGAAGCGTTGAGGGAGTCGATCATACGGATCTTTCTGGTATAATTACCGGATTCCATCAGATCTTCGGCAGCGATTCTTGCGGAATTATAGTTTCCGCTGATATTTTTACTGAGAGAAAAATAAAGAACATCTTTATCCGCCTCGAGTGCCTCCCGGAACGCATCTTCAAAAACACCACTGCTGATCAGCCGGTCTTGATATCCGCACCGGTGCGAATCATATCATAATAATCTTTTCCTTTCTGACGCTCCTCCTCCGGCGTAAGATTCGGATCAAAACAGGTCACTTCTTTACCATTTACGAGGTTTACAAAAGAAAGCACTTTAATCTTAAATTTCTTCACAAGTTCCGCCGGAATATTTGCAGCGGAGTCAACAAAAATTTCAAACATAATATAAATATCCTTATCAGAAAATCAGGGTAAAAGGGTTGCAAAAAGCAGTATAGGAAAAATGGTGAGGAAAGTCAAGATACGTTTTGGGGGATGTGTCGTATTTTTATAGAAATTTTAGAAAACCAGTGTATTGTAAAAAAATAAAAACCCGAATGCTCAAAATAGTTAAGAATTCGGGTTTGTAATGTGAAAAATAAATAGGATGATTATAATTCCTGTTCAGAAAGGAAACAATGAAAGAAAAGAAAGAGGAATATCAGGAAGAAGAAAACAGACAGCAGGAACAGGCGAAGAAAATACGGGGAAACGGTTTTGATGCGCAGGTGTTTGTGACTACGGACTGGAGCAATCTAAATACTGAGAAATGGTATGTTATCACGGCTGGTACCTATGGGACAGAGGAAGCTGCCTCTGCGGTACTCCCGGATGTGCAGAGAGTTTGTTCGGATGCGTATATAAAATATTCCGGAAACTGGCAGGGATAAAAGGGCATCCTGTAAATGGATGTAATGAAAAGAACCGATGGTTTTCTGTATTTTCAAAAACTATCGGTTCTTTTCATTACGCGAGCAACGGGTCAAATGGTGTGTTATGGTTGTAATCCGGAAAAATACAGTTTTTCGGTTCCCAGGTATTTGCTGATACAGACTCTTGCCGCCCCAAGAAGTACTCCGGTGTCCTGAAGAGTAGAAAGCTTCAGATGGCAGGTGGCGCGGAAACGTGGGGAAAGTTTCTGCAAAATCTCCGGGAGCAGCTGAGGGAGATAAGCGGTCAGCTGACTGTTCAGGATGATACATTCCGGAGAGAAAAGGTTCCAGAGGTTGTTGATTCCACAGGCAAGATAGGTGGTAAATTCATCCGTCACAGCCAGAGCAGCGGTTTCTTTCTGGTTATAGGCCCAGACCAGATCGTCTATGGAGACCGTAGTGCGGCCGGATAACTCCCGGTAACGGGAGAGAACTGCCGGTTCGGATATATATTGTTCGAGACAGCGTGATTGCCGCAGGGACAGGAACGCCGCCGGCTGAACGATCATATGACCGGCCTCTCCGGCTGTACCGGCCAGTCCTGTATACAGATGATGATCCAGAATAATCCCCGCACCGACACCTGCATGAATACTGACATGGATCAGATTTTTATGATTTTCCACAAAGGTTTTTTCGGCAAGGGCGGAAAGATTTGCTTCATTTTCCAGCCATACCGGAATCTCCAGAGCATCCTCCAGCGTATCTTTGATGGGAAGGTCTGCAAGGTCATAATTGGGAGTGAAGGTGATTTCATTCCGGCAGACGGTACCGTGGATACCGATACCGATTCCCACAACACCAAAGGGGGTGGCGGGAAGAAGACGGATCTGATTCCGGATGAGCTGCAACAGGAAATCAATTGAAGTATCCCGTTCCAACGGACAGTTATACTGGTGAAGCCGACAGTTTTGTCCAAGCAGATCACAGATCATCAGACGGTACGTTCCACACCGAGATCCAGAGCGATAATATAACCGTTCTGACGGCAGAATTGTAGCAGGATCGGTTTACGGCCGTACTGTGTCTGATCGCTTCCGATCTCTTCGATATATTGTTCCTCCAGCAGATCCTGTACGATGGCAGAGATCGTTGCTTTGGTAAGTCCCAGTTTTTTTGATATAGCCGCCCGGGAAAGGGGGCCATCGTTAATAACGGTTTCCAGAACAAGCCGCCGGTTCATCTCCCGGATCAGTTCTCTGCTTCCTGTGACCATGCAGACACCTCCTGTAAAAATATTTTTTGTTTAACTGCTATTTACCATACCACAATTTGTTTGATAAGTAAACAAATTGAAAAAAGCAAACTAAAAAAGTATCTTGACGGAAGATATAACAAGTGGTACAGTGTGATTAGTTTAGTAAGTAAACAAATAAGATGAACTTGCAGAAAATCAAGGAGGAATAAGATCATGATGAACATGCCGGAAGTAAAATTAGGTATCGTAGCCGTAAGCAGAGACTGCTTTCCGATCACCCTGTCCGAGTCAAGAAGAAAAGCAGTGGCAGCAGCTTATAAGGGAGAACTGTACGAATGTCCAACCGTAGTAGAGAGTGAGCTGGATATGCAGAAAGCCCTGAAAGAGGTGCAGGAAGCAGGATGTAATGCTTTGGTTGTCTATCTTGGGAACTTCGGTCCGGAGACCGCAGAGACTCTGCTGGTAAAATATTTTGACGGACCGTGTATGGTGGTTGCGGCAGCAGAAGAGCATGGAGACAATCTGGTACAGGGACGTGGAGATGCATATTGCGGTATGCTGAATGCAAGCTACAACCTGCAGCTTCGCAATCTGAAAGCATATATCCCGGAATATCCGGTAGGAACACCGGAAGAAGTCGCTGAGATGATGGAAGAGTTTGTTCCGATTGCAAGAGCCGTTGTTGGTCTGAAAGATCTGAAAATTATCACTTTCGGTCCGCGTCCGCAGGACTTTATGGCTTGTAATGCACCGATCAAACAGTTGTTCAACCTGGGTGTGGAGATCGAAGAAAACTCCGAACTGGATCTGTTCGAAGCATTCCACAAACATGACGGAGACGAAAGAATCCCGGCAGTGGTTGCAGATATGGAAAAAGAACTGGGGGATGGAAACAACAAACCAACCATTCTTCCAAAACTGGCACAGTATGAACTGACTCTCCTTGACTGGATCGAAGCACACAAAGGATCCAGAAAATACGTTGCCATCGCAGGAAAATGCTGGCCGGCGTTCCAGACGCAGTTCGGCTTTGTTCCGTGCTATGTCAACAGCCGTCTGACCGGAAGAGGTATTCCGGTATCCTGTGAAGTGGATATCTACGGTGCACTGAGCGAATTCATTGGAACGATGGTAAGTAACGATGCGGTAACCCTGCTGGATATCAACAACACCGTACCGGCAGACATGTACGAAAGCGAAATCAAAGGAAAATACAACTATACACTCAAAGATACGTTCATGGGATTCCACTGTGGCAATACCACAACCGGAAAACTGACTTCCTGCTCTATGAAATATCAGCTGATCATGGCAAGATCCCTGCCGGAAGAAGTAACACAGGGAACATTGGAAGGAGATATCGTACCTGGAGATATCACATTCTTCCGTCTGCAGAGCACCGCGGATGGAAAACTGCGTGCTTATGTGGCAAATGGTGAGGTACTTCCGGTTGCAACCCGTTCCTTCGGTGGCATCGGTATCTTCGCGATTCCGGAGATGGGAAGATTCTATCGCCATGAATTGATCGAAAAAGGCTATCCACATCACGGAGCCGTTGCATTCGGACACTATGGAAAAGCACTGTTTGAAGTATTCAAATACATCGGCGTAACACCGGATGAGATCGGATACAACCATCCGAAGGGAGACCGATATCCGACAGAAAATCCTTTCGCATAAAATAAAAATGGATCAGATGACAGAGCGTGTTTGAAATTTGTTTGAACACGCTCTTGTACATAATAGATACAGGAGGAAAAAGATGAAATATTATATCGGCGTAGACCTTGGAACCTCTGCGGTAAAACTTCTGTTGATGGATCAGGAAGGTCAGGTTGTCAATATTGTATCCAGAGAATATCCACTGTCCTTTCCACATCCGGGCTGGTCAGAACAGAACCCGGAAGACTGGTGGGAACAGTCAAAAGAGGGAATCAAGGAACTGATCAGCAAGATTGATGCGACGGAAGTGGCAGGTATCAGCTTTGGCGGACAGATGCATGGTCTGGTTATTCTGGATGAGAACGATCAGGTGATCCGTCCGGCGATCCTGTGGAACGATGGGCGAACCACAAAAGAAACCGATTATCTGAATCAGGTAATTGGGAAAGAAAAACTGTCTGAATATACGGCAAATATCGCATTTGCCGGATTTACCGCACCGAAGATTCTGTGGGTGAAAGAAAATGAGCCGGAGAATTTTGCAAAAATCTGTAAGATTATGCTCCCGAAAGACTATCTGGCTTACTGTCTGACCGGTGTACATTGCTGCGATTACTCCGATGCGTCCGGTATGCTTCTGCTGGATGTGAAAAACAAATGCTGGTCAGAACAGATGCTGGAAATCTGTGGCGTCAGCAGAGAACAGATGCCGGAACTTTTTGAAAGTTACGAAAAAGTGGGCACATTAAAACCGGAGGTAGCAAAAGAGCTGGGACTGCCGGAAACCTGTCTGGTGGCAGCGGGTGCCGGGGATAATGCTGCGGCAGCAGTGGGAACCGGTACAGTGGGAGATGGTCAGTGTAATGTGTCTCTGGGAACCAGCGGAACAATTTTTATTTCCAGTGAAAATTTCGGCGTGGATCCACACAATGCCCTGCATGCATTTGCCCATGCTGACGGACATTATCATCTGATGGGATGCATGCTGAGTGCGGCATCCTGCAATAAATGGTGGATGGATACCATTATCGGAACGAAAGATTACGAAAAAGAGCAGGAAGTGATAGAAAAGCTGGGAGAAAATCATGTATTCTTCTTACCATATCTGATGGGAGAACGCTCTCCGCATAATGATCCGCAGGCGAGAGGAACCTTTATCGGCATGTCCATGGATACCACACGTGCGGATATGACCCAGGCGGTTCTGGAAGGCGTGGCGTTTGCGATCCGTGATTCTTTTGAGATAGCAAAATCTCTGGGGATTCATATCGAGAGAACCAGGATCTGCGGCGGTGGAGCGAAGAGTCCACTGTGGAGGAAGATCATTGCCAATGTACTGAATATCAAAGTGGACCGGATCGCTTCCGAGGAAGGGCCTGCCCTTGGTGGTGCGATGCTTGCTGCAGTTGCGGATGGAACCTTTGCATCGGTGGAAGAGGCGGCTGCAAGGATCGTGAAAGTGGTGGAAACCGTAGAACCGGATCCGGAGATCGCAGAAAAATATGAGACACAGTATCGGAAATTTGTGCAGATCTATCCGACGGTGAAAGCGTTATTCCCGAAGCTTTCCTGAATACAAACGAATGTACAGACAATAAAGTAATGGAAAAACGGGCAGGAAACTAGTTTCAGATAGTATTCCTGCCTGCTTTTACATTTGTGCTTTATACAGAAAACATATATAATAGAGATAACTGTGAAGGTGTGGAGCAGTTATTGATAAGAGTAATTATATACACATGGAGGTTTTTACAAATGAAATACGATTTTACAACGATCATGGATCGTCACGGTATGGATGCGATTGCGGTAGATGGTCTCAGTGAAGACGGACAGGGAAGTCCGGCGAAACCAAAAGAGGGATTTGATATTATTCCGATGTGGGTGGCGGATATGAATTTTGCGACAGTACCGACTGTACAGGAGGCAATTGCGGAGAGAGTAAAGCACCCGGCATTTGGATATTTTGATCCGCGGGAAGAGTATTTTCAGGAGATTATCGACTGGCAGACGAAACGAAACGGTGTAGAGGGACTGACTGCGGAGGCGATCGGGTATGAAAATGGTGTACTCGGCGGTGTTCTGTCTACATTACAGGCATTCGCAAGTCCGGGGGATGCAGTGCTTCTGCATAGCCCGACTTATATCGGATTTACCGGATGCATTGGAAATTATGGATATAAGATGGTTCACAGTCCGCTGAAAAAAGATGCGGAAGGAATCTGGAGGATGGATTATGAAGATATGGATGCGAAGATCAAAGAGCATCATATCCATGTGGCAGTCTTCTGTAATCCCCATAACCCGTGTGGACGGGTATGGGAACGCTGGGAGATTGAAAAAGCGATGGAAGTATATAAGGCCAATGACTGCGTGGTTATCTCCGATGAGATCTGGTCGGATCTGATCCTGGAAGGATATCATCATACGCCGGCACAGTCTGTCAGCGAGGATGCGAGAAACCGCACCGTGGCGATGTATGCGCCGAGCAAAACCTTTAACCTGGCAGGCCTGGTGGGAAGTTATCATATTATTTACAATTCCTATCTTCGTGACCGGGTGATGGCAGCCAGCAGTAAATCACACTATAATGCGATGAATGTACTTTCCATGTATGCGCTGATCGGTGCATATAAACCGGAAGGCTATGAGTGGGTGGATGAACTGTGCCGGGTACTGAGCGGAAATGTTTCCTATGCCTGCGATTTCATCAAAGAACACTTTCCCGGTGTCACATTAAGCCGCCCGCAGAACCTATATGCTGTTCCTGGACTGCGAAGAATGGTGTAAGACACATGGAAAAACCATCGACGAGGTTCTCAAAGCCGGTTGGGATGTAGGTGTGGCATGGCAGGACGGTCGCCCGTTCTTTGCCCCGTACGGCATCCGCGTAAACCTGGCACTGCCACTCAGCAGAGTGCAGGAAGCTTTTGAACGGCTGAAAAAATATGTGTTTGTGGAAGAAAAATAAAATACCTTTTGCCCCCAACATCATAAAATGACACTGTCAAGAAAAAGTACTTGACACCCATGAAAGATTGTTGTATGATATCCAAGGTGATGAACATGGATAAGCTTGCGAGACAGGCATTGTTATATGATTTTTATGGCGAACTGCTGACGGAGCATCAGCAGAATGTTTACGAAGATGTTGTGTTGAATGATTATTCGCTCAGCGAGGTGGCGCAGGATCAGGGAATCAGCCGGCAGGGGGTTCATGATCTGGTGAAGCGCAGTACCAGAATACTGGAAGAATATGAAGAAAAACTGCATCTGGTAGAAAAGTTCGTAGCGGTCCGCGAGAAGATACATGAGATTCACGGACTGACACAACACTATGAGGAAAAAGATCTGAATCAGGTGATGAACCGGATCGAGGCTTTATCCCACAGCATATTAGAGGAGTTATAATACATGGCATTTGAAAGTTTAACTGAAAAACTGCAGAATGTATTCAAAAACCTGAGAAGCAAAGGCCGTCTAACCGAGGCAGATGTAAAGGTAGCATTAAAAGAAGTTAAGATGGCACTTCTGGAAGCAGATGTCAGTTTTAAAGTGGTAAAACAGTTTATCAAAGCGGTACAGGAACGTGCGATCGGTCAGGATGTGATGAACGGACTGAATCCGGGACAGATGGTGATCAAGATCGTAAACGATGAACTGGTATCTCTGATGGGAAGTGAGACCACGGAGATCGCGTTGCGCCCGGCAGGAGAGATTACTGTTATCATGATGGCAGGCCTTCAGGGTGCAGGTAAGACAACAACCACAGCAAAGATCGCCGGAAAGCTGAAAGCAAAAGGCAGAAAGCCATTGCTTGTAGCCTGTGATGTTTATCGTCCGGCAGCAATCACACAGCTGCAGATCAACGGTGAAAAACAGGGTGTGGAAGTTTTCTCGATGGGAGATAAACAGAACCCGGTAAACATCGCCAAAGCAGCGATTGAACATGCAAAGAATCAGAACTTTAACGTTGTGATCCTCGATACTGCCGGTCGTCTTCATGTAGATGAAGATATGATGCAGGAACTGATCCGGATCAAAGAAGAAGTCAATGTGGATCAGACCATTCTGGTAGTTGACGCGATGACCGGTCAGGATGCAGTCAATGTGGCAGAGTCCTTCAATCAGAAGGTGGGCATTGACGGCGTGATTTTAACAAAGATGGATGGTGATACCCGAGGCGGTGCGGCACTTTCTATCAAAGCAATCAGTGGAAAACCGATTCTGTATGTAGGTATGGGAGAGAAACTTTCCGATCTCGAACAGTTCTACCGGATCGTATGGCTTCCCGTATCCTGGGAATGGGCGATGTGATGAGCCTGATTGAAAAAGCTCAGCAGAACATCGACGAGGACAAAGCCCGCGAGATGGAACAGAAGATCAAGAAAGCGACCTTTGGCTTTGACGATTATCTGGAGAGCATGAACCAGATGAAGAACATGGGCGGTATTTCCAGTGTATTGAACATGCTTCCCGGACTGGGAAATAAAGCAAAAGACATCGAGGGTATGATCGATGAGAAAGACATGGCGAGAAAAGAAGCCATCATCCTTTCCATGACTCCGAAAGAAAGAGCCAACCCGGATCTTTTGAACCCGTCCAGAAAGAAACGAATCGCTCAGGGCGCAGGTGTAGATATTGCGGAAGTCAACCGGATGGTCAAACAGTTTGATCAGACCAGAAAGATGATGAAACAGATGCCTGGCATGCTGGGTGGTAAAAGCGGTAAAAGAGGCGGCTTTAAGCTTCCCTTTTAAATAAACAAATAAAACTATAATAAACAAGGATAACCTTAAGGAGGAAATTAAAATGGCAGTAAAAATCAGACTGAGAAGAATGGGTCAGAAAAAAGCACCTTTCTATAGAATCATCGTTGCAGATTCCAGATCCCCAAGAGACGGAAGATTCATCGAAGAGATCGGAACATACGATCCTACCTGTGATCCGAGCGTATACAAAGTAGATGAAGAAGCAGCTAAAAAATGGCTGGCAAACGGTGCTCAGCTACAGAAGTTGTAAGCAAAATCTTCAAATTAGCCGGTATCGAAAAATAATGCAGGACCGCCAGGGACTGCTGAATTATGTTGTTGCTGTTCATGATTTGCTCTGAGCAGTAATATCGTTTTTGCCTGATGCATTTCTCTGAGATGGAAATGCTTTGACAAATACGTGGAGGTGCGTGATGAAAGATTTAGTAGAAGTAATTGCAAAATCCCTCGTAGACCATCCGGAAGAAGTGGTAGTAAACCAGACTGAAGAGAGCAATGCGATTTTAGTAGAATTGAAGGTGGCACCTTCCGATATGGGCAAGGTGATTGGCCGTCAGGGACGCATCGCAAAGGCAATCCGAACTGTGGTAAAAGCTGCTTCCTCTAAATGTGATAAGAAGGTTGTAGTTGAAATTCTGCAATAGCTGAAAATATGAGGATATAGCCAATGGCTATATCCTTTTTCATTCATTTCCGCGGGTAACATATATCGTTGGAAACAGGAAACAAAGAGGAGTAGAGATATGGAACAATTGCTGCAGGTTGGAGTAATCTCCAGCACTCACGGGATCCGGGGAGAAGTAAAAGTATTTCCTACTACAGACGATCCAGATCGGTTCAGAAAATTAAAACAGGTGATCCTGGATACCGGAAGAGAACAGAAAGATCTGGAAATCGAAGGGGTAAAATTTTTCAAACAGTTTGTGATTCTGAAATTTAAAGGCATTGATAATATCAATGACATTGAAAAGTATAAAGGGAAGAGCCTGTATGTGACCAGAGAACATGCAGTGAAATTAAAAAAAGATGAGTATTTTATTGCAGATCTGATTGATATGCAGGTAGAACTTGAGGATGGTACAGCATTTGGTGTTCTGACAGATGTGATGCAGACAGGGGCAAATGATGTGTATTGTATCCGGACAGAAGAACATGGAGAGGTTCTGATCCCGGCAATCAAAGACTGCATCCTTGATGTGGATGTGGAAACAGGAAAAATGAAAATTCATCTGTTGGATGGTCTGATCTGACCGTTTTTGACGGGACAGATTCTGACAGGTATCCATGTTGATAAAAAGCAGCTGTGCAAACGGCTGTATGATTACAGGAAGGAAAGAATATGCATTATCATGTACTTACATTGTTTCCCGAGATGATCGAACAGGGTATGGGAACCAGTATTATGGGACGGGCTATGGAGCAGGGACTGATCCGGCTGACTGCAACGAACATCCGGGATTTTTCAACCAATAAACATATGAAAGTGGACGACTATCCATATGGCGGAGGAGCCGGCATGGTGATGCAGGCGGAACCTGTCTACGGAGCATGGAAACAGGTGACCGAATCCATCGGATACAAACCACGTGTGATCTATCTGACACCGCAGGGAAAAGTATTTCAGCAGTCGATGGTGGAAGATTTTGCCAGAGAACAGGATCTTGTATTCTTGTGTGGGCACTATGAAGGTATCGATGAGCGTGTGCTGGAAGAAGTGGTAACAGATTATGTGTCCATCGGTGATTATGTACTGACAGGCGGGGAACTTCCGGCACTGGTAATGATGGATGCAATTTCCCGTTTTGTGCCGGGAGTGTTGAACAATGAAGAATCCGCGGAATTTGATTCCTTCCATGACAATCTTCTGGAATATCCGCAGTACAGCCGTCCGGCAGAATGGATGGGGAAAAAAGTACCGGATGTGCTGCTTTCCGGTCATCATGCGAATATTGAAAAGTGGAGGAGAGAGCAGTCTATCCTGCGAACCCTTCAGAACCGTCCGGAACTTCTGGAAGATGCAGTACTGAGTAAAAAAGAAAAACAGTATCTGGAACAGCTGCGGAGAAATATGGCACAAGAGGATCCATCCTCCTGTGAAAAATAAAAAATCTGGTATTAGAGAAAATTCTTCTCACATATACTGAGTAGTAGTATAGGTGAGGAGGATTTTTCTATATGGAGCCATTTGCTGTCTACAAAGATATACAAGCCGTACGAAGGGCCAATTCCTTCTGGGAGTGGTAGGACCGGTCCGGACGGGCAAATCCACATTTATCCGGCGGTTCATGGAACTTCTGGCACTTCCGGGAATGGAAGAACAGGATGCTGCGGAGGTGCGTGATCAGCTGCCGGTTTCCGGTTCAGGAAAAACAATTACAACAGTGGAACCCAAATTTATTCCCAGGGAAGCGGTGAATGTAAATCTGGGAGAAGAGATTCCGGTAAAGATCCGACTGATCGACTGCGTGGGATTTATGGTGCCTGAAGCTACAGGGATATGGAGCAGGAAAAAGAACGAATGGTAAAAACCCCCTGGTATGAACAGGAGATTCCGTTTCATCAGGCGGCAGAGATCGGAACCAGAAAAGTGATCCAGGAACATTCTACCATCGGTCTCGTAGTAACCTGCGACGGTTCCTTCGGTGATATTCCGCGTAAAAATTTTGTGGATGGAGAAGAAAAGACAGTACAGGAACTCAAAAAACAGGGGAAACCATTTTTGATTCTTGTGAATTCGAAAAAGCCGTACGGGGAAGAGGCACAGAAGCTGGTAAGAGAACTGGAAGAAAAATATCAGGCAGCGGTACTCGGGGTAAACTGTGAACAACTTCGAAAAGAAGATGTGCTCCGGATCCTGGAAAAGATTCTTTATGAATTTCCGGTGCGTCAGATCGAATATTACATACCAAAATGGGTGGAACTGCTTCCGGTCACCCATTATCTGAAAGAAGATCTGTTGAAACAGATGAAAGAGAAGATGGGAACCATGGAATATATCCGTGATATCCGGCAGGAAAATCTGGAGATGGACAGTAACTATGTCAAATCAGTCACACTGGAAGAAATCAACCTTTCCAACGGTGTGGTAAAAGTCCGTATTCAGATCGAAGACCCCTATTATTATCAGGTGATGAGCGAGATGACCGGTGTGACGATAGAGAGCGAGTATCAGCTGATCCATACACTGAAAGAGCTGGCGCAGATGAAACAGGAATATACAAAAGTCCAGCAGGCCATCGAATCCGTACGTGGAACAGGTTATGGTGTAGTGATCCCCGAGAAAAATGAGATCACACTGGAAGAACCGGTTGTGATTCGTCAGGGAAACAAATACGGTGTTAAGATCAAGTCGGTCAGTCCGTCCATCCATATGATCAAAGCGAATATTGAGACGGAGATTGCACCGATTGTAGGAAGCGAGGAACAGGCGCACGATCTGATCACATTCATCAAAGAAAATGAAAAAAATACCGATGATGGTATGTGGGAGACCAATATTTTCGGAAAATCCATCGAACAGCTGGTAGAAGACGGCATCCGTACCAAGATTGCTCAGATCAGTGAAGAAAGTCAGGTGAAGCTGCAGGATACGATGCAAAAGATTGTCAATGACAGCAAGGGCGGGTTGATCTGTATAATTATCTGAAAAAAGTGCTGCGGAAAATGCAAAGAAATTGACAAAGATTTGTAACAAAGTTATAATAAAAGCTGTGGCAAAGAAACCAGTACATTGTTTCTTGTATAATCGAGAAGAGTGCAATGCTTCAGACATAGAAGAAAATACAATAGAAGAAAATACAATAGAAGGAAATACATATGAAGAAAAAATACGTAAGCAGATTACTGGCAGGATGCCTTACAGTTACCATGCTGACACCGACCGGGGCACTGGCAAGTGTTCCGCAGCCGGTAGTGACACAGGAAGCATCCCAGGTGGCCGGGCAGGAGAACGAAACAGAAAACAAAGAACAGGCAGAGGAATATGCAGCAGACAGTGCGGCAGAGGTACAGACAGACGAAACCGAAGCAGCAGAAAACAGAACAGCTGCAGATAAGAGCAGAGAACAGGCAGAACCGCAGACAGCACAGACCGGCGAACAGGCAGAACCGCAGACGACACAGACCGGTGAACAGGCGGCTTCAGAGGCAGAACCTCAGGCACAGGTACAGCCACGGGCTGTAGTGGCTGTCAATCAGTGGATCCGGAATGGAAACCGCTGGTGGTACCGTCATGCAGACGGAAGCTATACCACCAATGGATGGGAAGTGATCAATGGAGCCTGGTATTACTTTGACGGAGCCGGCTGGATGGTAACCGGCTGGTTAAAACGCCCGAGTGGCTGGTATTATCTGACAGGAAGCGGAGCGATGGCAACGGGCTGGATCCAGCTGGGAAGTACCTGGTATTATCTGAATGAAAGTGGAACGATGCTGGCAGATACCTGGATCGGAAACAATTATGTAGACGGAAGCGGAGCCTGGATCCCGGGGAAAGTAAAAGCACAGGCCGGCTGGATACAGAGCGGAAACCGCTGGTGGTATCGTCATGCAGACGGAAGCTATACCACCAATGGATGGGAAGTGATCAACGGAGCCTGGTACTACTTTGACGGAGCCGGCTGGATGGTAACCGGCTGGGTAAAACTGTCCGGAACCTGGTATTATCTGACGGGAAGCGGAGCGATGGCAACGGGCTGGATCCAGACCGGTGGAACCTGGTATTACATGAACACCAGTGGAGCGATGGTAACCGATACCTGGATCGGAAACAATTATGTAGACGGAAGCGGAGCCTGGATCCGGGGAAAGTAAAAGCACAGGCCGGCTGGGTACAGAGCGGAAGCCGCTGGTGGTATCGTCATGCAGACGGAAGCTATACCAGAAATAACTGGGAAATGATCAACGGAAGCTGGTATTATTTTGATGGAGCCGGCTGGATGGCAACCGGCTGGCTGAAGCTTGGAAACAACTGGTACTATCTGAATCCGGGTAATGGAGCTATGGTAACCGGCTGGTTACAGCTGGGAAGCACCTGGTATTACATGAATGGAAGCGGAGCCATGGAGACAGACACCTGGATCGGAAACAGCTATGTGGATGCCAATGGTGTATGGGATCAGTCAAAAACAAAGGCTCAGGCTTACTGGGTACTGAACGGAGACCGCTGGATGCTGGTACAGGAAGATGGCACCTATGCAAAGAAATGCTGGAAGACTGTAGACGGAAAAGAATACTACTTAGACGAGAATGGTTATATGGTAACCGGCTGGCTGAAGCAGGGAAGCACCTGGTATTATCTGAAACCGACCGCAAAGAACGGTGCAGAAAAAGTAGGTGAGAAAGCCTATAATTACTGGGTGGGAACAGCCGGGATCGGTGGTTATTACATTGATAAATACGGCAGAATGGTAGCCGGTAAAGATTACAGCCTCGGAAGTTATGTCTATACATTTGATGCCAACGGACTATGCACGAACCGGGAAAACCGTTATCTTCAGGTGACTGATGCGAATGGAAGAAAATACAATGTGGAAAAGAAAACATATCTTTCCGATCCTCAGGTGGGCGTGGATGTAACAGAGGATGAGTTCCTTGCGGCTGCTGTCTATGCAGAGTCGGCAAACCAGGGACTTACCGGTATGACAGGTGTCGCGATGGTTATGTTAAACCGTATGCGGACCAATAAGACCAGCTTGGCTCCATATCCATCAGAAGCGAAAAAATATGATTTATCAGGCAACACAGTTTGAAGTGGGCAAGAGACGGAGCACTGACAAAAAGTCTGAATCTCATCGTGAGCGGCAAAGGCGGTACAGCGATGGAAAATGCAAAAAAAGCTGTTGCGAACGCCAGAGCAATCTGTGATGCTTACGATAATAGCAAGACCGATGAGCTGAGCGATGAAGTGAAAGGTATACTGGAAGAACTGAAGGTTCCGGAAGGTCATACTATGCTGGAATATCTGGGATTTATGACACCAAAAGCATTTGAGAATGCGAATCTGGATCCGGAAAAAACACATGCATTTACCTATAAAAATACGACGTTCTACAGCACCTGGATCAAAAAATCCTGATACTATCCATCATTGACAGCATACAGGAAAGAGTTTATAATATTGTCGTGAAAAATTTATCACATACAGTTGCAGGAAAACAGGTGAAATTCCTGTACAAGTCCGTTACCGTTAAGTCGGAGTACTCTCTGTATGGTGAGGACTGTAAACATTTGCGGCAACCGAAGGATTACAGAATAGAAATGAGCAGGAAAACCGTTGTCTTTTTGACAACGGTTTTTACTTACAGGAAACTGCTTTCCTGCAAAGTAAAAAGCTCCGCGAGAATGTGCCAAGACACATTCTTTGCTCATGTATGCAGGCAACAAGACAAAGCAATAAGTAAACTGTGATTGGAAAAAATAATATGGATAAAAAACACACCGCACCGGTCTGGAAGGATATTATGCGGTAGATGAAAGAAACAGAAACTTCGTTACGGTTATACAACCGGTTCCTGTGCGGCAGCTGCGGCGCAGGCGGCAACGCGGATGCTGCTGACCGGAGAAAAAGTGGAAGAGGTGGCTTTACAGACACCAAAAGGAATTTTACTGCATCTGCTGATCGAGGAGATTTCCATGGATGAGGGAAGGGTGCGCTGTGCCGTGCAGAAGGATGGCGGTGATGATCCGGATGTAACGACGGGAATCTATGTATATGCAAACGTTTCCCGCAGGGATGCACCACAGATTACTCTGGACGGAGGGATCGGCGTAGGAAGAGTGACCAGACCGGGTCTGTGGCAGGCAGTTGGCGAGGCGGCGATCAACAAGGTTCCAAGGCAGATGATCCTTGAAATGTAGAGCAGGTCTGTAAAGAATATCACTACACCGGAGGTCTGGATGTGCAGATTGAGATTCCGGCAGGAGTGGAGCTTGCAAAAAAGACGTTTAATCCACGCCTGGGTATCGAAGGCGGAATCTCTGTTCTTGGAACAAGTGGCATCGTGATCCCGATGAGTGAGACAGCACTGGTAGCCAGCCTGCGGCTGGAGATGAAGATGCTGGTGGAAGGCGGCGGGTCTTATCTGGTGATTACACCGGGAAATTACGGTCAGGCTTTTTCAAAAGAACAGACAAGACTGGATCTTACCTATTCGATGAAATGTAGCAATTATGTGGGGGAGACCCTGGATATGGCAAGAGAGCTGGGAGTAAAGGGTATCTTGTTTATCTCCCATATCGGCAAATTTGTGAAAGTAGCCGGCGGAATCATGAATACCCATTCCCGCCAGGCAGACAGTCGAAGCGAACTGATGGCAGCGAATGCGATCCGCGCCGGCGCAGATCTGGAGACAGCAAAAGAGATTCTTGATACGATCACCACGGAGCAGAGTGTGGAGATTTTAAAACGAAAGGGTTATCTGGAAGCTACGATGAAAGAAATCAGTGACCGGGTAGAATTCTATCTGAATAAAAGGGCAGGCGAACAGCTGGAAGTGGGAACTATCTTATTTTCCAATGTATATGGAAAGCTGGCAGAAACCTCGAAGGTTCCGGAACTCGCCCGAAAAATCATGAAGCAGGCAGAAAAAAAAGCACACGATCAATGTGCAGATAAAGAACAGAAACCAAATCAACAGAAAAACGAGGAGAAAAACTATGAGTGGAATATTATATGGACTTGGAGTGGGACCGGGAGATCCGGAACTGCTGACACTGAAAGCCCTTCGTCTGATCCGCGAGAATCCTGTGATCGCAGTACCGGGCAACGATATAAAAGCCAGTGTCGCTTATCAGATCGTAAAAGGAGCATATCCAAAACTGGATGAAAAAGAACTGATTCCGGTGCTATGCCGATGACAAAAGACAGGGCAGTACTGGAGGACAATCATAATAAGGCTGCAGATGCAGTGGAATCTTATCTGAAACAGGGAAAAAATGTGGTGTTTCTGACACTGGGAGATCCTACTATATATTCCACTTATCTGTATGTACATAAACGTATCCTGGAACACGGTTATCAGGCTGAAATCGTGAGCGGGATCACTTCTTTCTGTGCAGTGGCGGCCCGTCTTAATATGGGTCTGGCGGAGATGGCAGAACCGCTCCATGTGATTCCGGCGACCTATAAAGCAGAAGAAATGGATGATCTTTTAAAACTGCCTGGAACCAAAGTGCTGATGAAAAGCGGCAAACGCCTGAAAAAAGTAAGAGACAGCATTTTAAGAAGCGGACAGAATGCCGTAATGATCGAAAACTGCGGCATGCCGGAGGAAAAAATCTATGCATCGTCCAAAGAGATACCGGAAGAAGCAGGATATTATACCCTTCTGGTCGTAAAAGATAAAAAGTAAGAAAAAAGTAAGAGTGCCTGACACCAGGGACAAGAGAGGAGAAAACATATGGTACATTTCGTAGGAGCAGGTTCGGTGCACCGGATCTGATCACACTGAGAGGAAAAAGATTTCTGGAAGAAGCAGACGTAGTGATCTATGCAGGCTCACTGGTCAATCCACAGCTTCTTGAATACACGAAAGAAAACTGTGAGATCTACAACAGTGCGAAGATGACACTGGAAGAAGTTCTGGATGTGATCTTTGCAGCGGAAGAAAAGGGGCTGACAACGGTACGTCTCCATACCGGAGATCCGTCTTTGTATGGTGCGATCCGGGAACAGATGGATGTTCTGGAAGAAAAAAATATTGCATTTGATTATTGCCCGGGTGTCAGCAGCTTCTGTGGTGCGGCATCCGCGCTGAACCTGGAATACACACTGCCGGATGTATCACAGAGCGTGATCATAACCCGAATGGAAGGAAGAACTCCGGTACCGGAAAAAGAGAGCATCCAGTCCTTTGCGGCCCATCAGGCAACGATGGTTGTCTTTTTAAGTACAGGCATGTTAGAAGAACTGAGCAGAAGACTGATCGAGGGTGGTTACACCGCCGATACGCCGGCAGCAATTGTATACAAAGCGACCTGGGAAGATCAGAAAACATTCGTCTGTACAGTAGGAACGCTGGCACAGACAGCAAAAGAAAACAATATTACAAAGACCGCACTGATGATCATCGGTGATGTGGTGGCTCACAGCCACTATGACCGGTCAGAACTATATAATCCGGCATTCACCACAGAGTTTCGGGAAGCAACAAAATAAGATGAAAAAGACAGGAATCATCGCATTCACAGAACATGGCTGTGTCCTTGGAGAAAAACTTCTGAGAGATCTGCAAAAGCAGAATCAGGAGGTGTATGGCTTTGTGAAAAGTAAATATGTAGAGCTTCCTGAAAAACATCCTTTTCGGAAAGTGAAAGGAACCCTGAGAGAATGGGCAGAAGAATGGATCCCCCGACTGGACGGAATCATCTTTTTCAGTGCCACCGGGATCGCTGTGAGAACCATCGCTCCTTTCGTGGTAAGTAAGAAAACAGACCCGGCGGTTGTGGTGATCGATGAACAGGGCAGCTATGCGATCTCTCTTCTCTCCGGTCATCTCGGCGGAGCAAACGAACTGACGGAATTCGCTGCAGAAAGCATCGGAGCGCAACCCGTGATCACCACAGGGACAGACGTAAACCACACTTTTGCGGTGGATGTCTTCGCCCGGAAAAACAATCTGGTGATTTCTGATATGGAGCTGGCAAAAGAGATGGCGGCGTTGCTGATCCGGGGAAAAACTATTGCCTGGGGAGCCGGAGAAGGATTCGTCTTTCCGAAAGAACAGACCATTCCGGAAAAGTTGCGATTCCGGAAGACGGAAAGCCCGGATGGGAAACAGGGAACTTTATGGTTTGCAATCCCGCAAAGTGACAGAGAACAGGAAGAAGCCCTGGGAACAGAGCAGACTCGGATGCTTCATCTGTATCCGAAAAATGTGTATCTCGGGGTGGGCTGCAGGAAAAACACACCGGAAGAAAAGATCGAAACACAGATTCAGAAGTATCTGTCAGAACATGGAATAGCTGCAGAACAGATTATCCTGGCAGCCAGCATCGATCTGAAAAAAGAAGAGCCGGGACTGCTGGCGTTCTGTGAAAAATATCACCTTCCTTTTGTGACTTATCGTGGAGAAGAACTTGAAAAAGCAAAAGGTACCTTTACGCCATCTGCATTTGTCAGCAAGATCACCGGTGTGGACAATGTATGCGAACGAAGTGCCAGCCTTGCCTGCGATGGCGGAACATTTATCATGAGAAAACAGGCCGCAGAGGGAGTGACCGCTGCGTGTACAATAAAGAAATGGAGTGTGAGCTTTGAATAAATTATATGTAATCGGTATCGGACCGGGAGAATACGAACAGATGACACTGAAGGCAATTCATGCAATGGAAAAAAGTGAGGTAATTATCGGCTATACAGTATATGTAGATCTGGTAAAAGAACATTTTCCGGGGAAAGAATTCCTGACCACTCCCATGAAAAAAGAGGTGGATCGTTGTGTGATGGCTTTTGAAGAAGCAAAAAAGGGAAAAGTAGTTTCCATGATCTGCAGCGGAGATGCCGGTGTGTACGGTATGTCCGGACTGATGTATGAGGTCGGTGTCAACTATCCGGAAGTAGAACTGGAGATTATTCCCGGTGTAACAGCAGCGACCGGCGGTGCGGCAGTACTGGGTGCTCCACTGATCCACGATTTCTGTCTGATCAGTCTGAGTGATCTGCTGACACCGTGGGAGAAGATTGAAGCACGTCTGCTGGCAGCTGCAGAGGCTGATTTTGTTGTGTGTCTGTATAACCCGTCCAGCAGGAAGCGAAGCGATTATCTGCAGAAAGCCTGCGATCTGATGATGCAGTACAAGAGCCCGGAGACTGTATGCGGTATCGTAAGCTACATCGGAAGAGACGGGGAATATTATGAAGTGATGGATCTGAAAACCCTGCGGGATACGAAGGTAGACATGTTTACGACCGTATGGGTGGGCAATTCACAGACCAAAGAGATTAACGGTAAGATGGTAACACCGAGGGGATATCGAAATGTATAAAGTTCTGCTGTTCGGCGGTACGGTGGAAGGACGCACCGTGGCCGAATATTTGAATGAAAATAAAATACCGTCCATGGTATGTGTCGCTACGGAATACGGAGAAAGTCTGTTGCCGCAGGGTGAATATCTGGAATTATCCCACGAACGTCTGGATGAAAAGCAGATGGAAGAGAGGATGTTACAGATGGAGAACGGGCTGGTCATCGATGCGACTCATCCGTATGCCCAGGTAGTGACGGAAAATATTGAGACCGCCTGCGAACGTACCGGAACTGCCTATCTGCGGGTGGTGCGTCAGGAAAGCCGGCGTCTTGAAGAAGAAGAAACCATTACATATGTAAAAGCATCCGGGAAGCGGTGGAATATCTGGAAAAAACCAGTGGAAATATTCTGGTTACCACCGGGAGCAAAGAACTGTCTGCCTATACGGCACTGACCGATTATCAGGAAAGAATCTATGCCAGAGTGCTTTCTCTGGTGGAAGTTGTCGCTTCCTGCGCAAAACTTGGCATCGAAGGGAAACATCTGCTGTGCATGCAGGGACCTTTTTCCCGGGAAATGAATATCGCACTGATCCATCAGTTGATATCGCATGGATGGTAAGTAAAGAATCGGGAAGAGCCGGAGGATTCCTGGAAAAATATCAGGCGGCAAAAGAAACCGGCTGCCGGATGATTGTCATCGGACGACCGAAGGAAGAACAGGGCATGGAACTGGAGAAATGTATCGAGTATCTGAATCGCCGGTTTCTCCCGAAAGAAAATGTTGCAAATGATGCAAAAATTGAAATTGTCAATACTGATACAGAAAATATAGAGAATCCCGGCAGCGGGCAGGAAAAGGTTGCGCAGGAACCTGTCATGCAGGAAGCAGCAACGCAAAATACAGAAGCGGTAACCGAAGAAGAAGAAACTGAGGATATCCTTCGGGGGCAAAAGGTTTCTCTTGTGGGAATCGGTATGGGAACTGCAGATACTCTGACACAGGAAGGAAAACAGGCACTGGAGTGTGCGGATCTTCTGATCGGAGCAGCACGGATGGTGGAACATATCCGGAAACCGGGCCAGGAAGTCTGGACCGGATACAAACCGGAAGAAATCTGTGCCTATATTGCAGCTCATCCGGAGCACAGAAACGTGGCGATTGCCCTCTCAGGGGACGTCGGATTCTACAGCGGAGCCAAAAAACTCCTGGAGACATTACACCGGGAACTGCCGATGGTACAGAAAAAAGTGTACTGTGGCATATCTTCTATGATTTATTTCTGCGCAAAACTGGAAACACCGTGGGAAGATGTTCATCGGTCAGCCTTCATGGAAGAGAGTGCAATCTGCCCGGACTTCTGCGTATATACGGAAAGATTTTTGCTATTGTGGGAACGACAGACGGCATCGCAAAATTGTGTCAGAAGCTGCAGCGCTACGGCATGGGTGATGTACGGGTAGAGGTGGGCGAACGGCTTTCTTACCCGGAAGAAAAGATCACCCGGGGATATGCCTGGCAGCTGACAGAACTTGAGACGGACAGTCTCAGTGTCGTGTTATTTACCAGAGAGGGAAAAGAAGCCATCGTGACACACGGGATCCCGGATGAAGCATTTATCCGGGGAAAAGTGCCAATGACGAAAGAGGAAGTGCGAGGCATCTCCCTGTCAAAATTACAGCTGACACGGAATTCGATTGTTTACGATGTGGGAGCAGGAACCGGTTCTGTATCCGTAGAGATGGCTATGCAGCGGTAGAAGGCCGGGTATATGCGATCGAGAAAAAACCGGAGGCTGTGGAACTGTTATATAAAACAAAGAAAAGTTCGCAGCAGATAATCTTGAGATTGTCGAAGGACTGGCACCGGAAGCCTGCGTGGATCTGCCGGTACCGACCCATGCTTTTATCGGAGGCTCCTCCGGTAACATGAAAGACATCCTTAAACTGCTGCTTTCAAAGAATCCCAGGATCCGTGTGGTGATCAACTGCATCGCTCTCGAATCCGTAGGAGAGGCCATGAACTGTCTGAATGTTCTGCCATTTGAGCAGGTGGATATCGCACAGGTGCAGGTAGCAAAAGGCAAAAAAGCGGGATCTTATCATCTGATGATGGGACAGAATCCGGTCTACGTAATCTCCTGCCGGGGAAAGGAAGAAACAAATGAATAACAAACGCAAAGTGCCGCGAATCCTTCTCGGGGCAGCCGCGAGCGGAAGCGGAAAGACACTGCTCACCTGCGGACTGCTGCAGGCATTAAAAAACAGAAACCTGCAGGTTGCTTCTTTCAAATGTGGACCGGATTATATTGACCCGATGTTTCACAGCCGTGTGATCGGAACAAAAAGCAGGAACCTGGACAGCTTTTTTGCGAAGGAAGATACCTTGCGGTATCTTCTGGAGAAAAATGCAAGAGACTGTGAGATTTCTGTGATTGAAGGCGTGATGGGTTACTATGACGGACTTGCGGGGATCTCTCCGAAAGCCAGTGCCTATGATGTGGCAAGAATCACAAAAACCCCCGCGGTGCTTATTGTAAATGCAAAGGGAATGAGTCTGTCTGCGGCAGCTTTTGTCAAGGGCTTTGTGGAATACAGAGAAGACAGTCAGATCCGTGGTGTGATTCTGAATCAGATATCCCCAATGATGTATCCGCGGTTAAAGCAGATCATCGAAGAAACCCTGCCGGTGAAAGTGTACGGGTATGTTCCGGTGGTGAAGGACTGCGTGCTGGAAAGCCGTCATCTGGGTCTGGTGATGCCGGAAGAAATCGCAGATCTGCATGATAAACTGATGAAACTGGCAGAGATCCTGGAAAGATCCGTGGACATTGACGGACTTCTGGAACTGGCAGAAGGTGCAGAGGAACTTCCTGTTCAGGAACCACTGACCGGTTATCATACAAAAAGAACCGTAAGGATCGCTCTGGCGAAGGATGAAGCGTTCTGCTTTTTCTATCAGGACAATCTGGAGCTTCTGGAGGAAATGGGAGCGCAGCTGATTCCCTTTTCTCCCATTCATGATGAAAAACTCCCGGAAAATATAGACGGAATGCTTTTTCATGGCGGATATCCGGAACTGTATGCAAAAGCACTGAGTGAGAATAAAAAAATGCTTACTTCTGTCCGTGAAGCGGTACAGGCAGGTATTCCCTATATGGCAGAATGCGGTGGTTTTATGTATCTGCATCAGGAGATGGAGGACATGGAAGGACACAGCTGGCCAATGGCCGGTGTTATTCCCGGCAAATCCTGGCGTACGCCCCGGCTTACCAGATTCGGTTATATTACCCTGGAAGACGGAACGTGTTTCGGGAAGAATGTGGGAGGAATCCGGGCCCATGAATTTCATTATTTTGATTCGGATAACTGCGGGGAAAGCTATACGGCCAGAAAACCACTGAGCAGTCGGTCATGGAACTGTATACACAGTGACAGACAGGGAATGAGCGGATTTCCGCATATGTATTATTACAGCAATCTGCAGGTGCCGGAACAGTTCTTACGCACCTGTGAGGAAAGGAAGGCATAAGTATGACGTTAGAGGAAACGCTGGAGAAGATACATCCGGCAGATGAGACAGCCATGGAAGCGGCCCTGGCACACTGGAACAATATTGCCATGCCGCTGCACAGTCTGGGACGGCTGCAGGATACGGTCGTTCGTATCGCCGGTATGACAGGGAATGCCAGAGTGGACCTGAAGAAAAAAGCTCTGGTGGTCATGTGCGCCGATAACGGTGTAGTGGAAGAAGGTGTGACACAGAGCGGGCAGGAAGTGACCAAAATAGTAGCCGAAAATTTTCT
>ENA-OQCN01000294-OQCN01000294.1-human-gut-metagenome-genome-assembly--contig:-NODE-294-length-26656-cov-6.026876_pt1 | contig 26656 bp, 29 predicted proteins | sample MGYA00242497_ERZ504576 | MGnify/ENA primary metagenome ERZ504576 (study PRJEB26092, sample SAMD00036296) | human gut metagenome | host: Homo sapiens | study: EMG produced TPA metagenomics assembly of...
CTTCTTTTTTTTCTGTTCCTGTCCAAAAATGTCAGATTCTGTCATTACCGCAAACTTGATCAACGGGTATTCAAAGCCCTTCTTTGCATGGCCATAAACCACCATGATCTCGCCCGGACAGATCTCCCTGTCATAATCTTGTCCATAAAAGGCTGCCAGTCCCTCTTCCTGAAGATCCTTTGCCAGCCTCTCGGCCCTTGTGCGGGAACCGGAAAGCAACGCGATCCTGTATCCCTGTTTCTTATACTGATGAAGATCTTTTACCAGAAGTTCAAAACTGTTGTTATAAGCGCTGATTGATTTTACCTCCAGGTAAAATTTCTCCCGCACTTTCCAGCCTGCCTGTTTCGGTTCCAGCGCACATACAGAAATACAGTTGCGTTTATTCAGTTCTTTTTGAAGCTGTTCAAAAGAACAAAGCCAGTTTTCCGGCAGATTCCGGCTGCCTTTTTCCTCTCTGTGCATACGGCTCTGTCTGTACTCTTCTTCTACAGCCCCGCCTTTCTCAGTCAGTCGGTTTGGTTCATCCAGAAAGATTATGGTTCTTTCCTCCGGAAAATAATCCAGGAAGGAAACCATATCCTTGTCCCCTATATGCTCCACCGCCGGATAGATCGTAAGTTCTTCCAGATTTTCCAGAGAACGCTGACTCTCCGGATCAAAACTCCGGATAGAATCAATCTCATCTCCCCAAAGCTCGATTCTCCATGGATTTTCCTCAGTGAGACAGTAAATATCCACAATACCGCCACGCACAGAGAACTGCCCCGGCATTTCCACCTGTCCTACCCGCTCGTAACCTAAAGCCACCAGCTGGTTCTTCAGCTGTTCTGTGTCTACGGTGCTGTCACTTTCGTAATGAATCAGCTGTTCTTTTATCTTTTCCAGAGATTCCAGAAAATCCATACATCCGTCAATACTTGTAACAACTGTCAGTTCTTTCTCTTCCAGTAACGCCTTAATGACCTTCATCCTCTGACGTATCAGCAGATTTCCATGGATATCTGCCTGAAAGAACAGAAGATCTTTCGCAGGATAAGAATACACTTTTCTGTCATAAAATCTGTAATCTTCATAAATTTCTCTGGCGCGGCGTTCGTCCTCCGCCAGGATCAGACGATAAGGTGCAATCCCGGAAAGTCCGTACATCAGATGAGATTTCTGCGATTCCATACACCCCGAAACCTGCAGGATTCCCTTATTCGTTTTGCTTTTTTCTTTAATCTGTTCAAACTCTGCAAGCCCCTGCAGAGGTGTTAAAAATGCTTTCATCTTCACCCCTCATGATCCTTCGACGTAATAAAAGCGGCTTCTGTTTCCAGTTACCGCTTTCTATACCTTTTGCTGAACAATCATCTGTTTCCTGTCTGCTTATTTCTGTACAGGTACTTTTCTGTTATATTCGTTCATGGCTGCATCTGTACCCTGTGAGATTATGATATCCACAGCCTTTGCCGCCTTTGCTATTGCTTCATCCACAAGTTTCCTGTCTTCTGTGGAAAATCTGCCAAGTACATGATCTGCCAGATCCCATCCCTTCGGCTTTGCACCAACTCCTACTTTGATACGGAGAAATTTCTCTGTGCCAAGCTGGCGGATAATATCTTTGATCCCGTTATGTCCACCCGCACTTCCCTGCTTGCGGATGCGAAGCTGCCCGGGTTCCAGATCAATATCATCATAAATAACAATAAGCTCTGATTCCGGATCAATTTTAAAATAATTCGCCATCTCACGAACAGGACCGCCACTCAGGTTCATAAAAGAAAGCGGCTTCATAAGAATCACTTTCTCTCCGCCGATCATGGTTTTACCGTACATGGCATTAAATTTCACACCACCCTGAGGGACATTGTAATCCTCTACCAGACGGTCAACGGTATCAAATCCCATATTATGGCGTGTTGCTTCATACTGTTTCCCGGGATTTCCCAGGCCAACTACTAAATACATATATGTGTCTCCTGCTTAATTTAACACCATTTCCCGGAATTACCATACCTGTCCTGATGTCAAATTTATTTTTTACATCCTCTAAAGTGTGTTCAAAAAACCAATCCTGCAAATTGTAACGCACGTCTTGCGGAAAGCATTTTTCAAACACACGCTAAGATAATTAATTAAAATATACCATCTCTTCCTTAAGCGGCTCGCATTCTTTCACATCACTTGCATAAAGAACAATGCCCTCACCCTGATATTCTGTACGGTTCTCAAATGCGACCTTCGCTGTTACTTCTACCCAGCTGCCCTCTTTGATATGCGGTGCATAATCGCTTCTGCACACGTATCCAAGGAAAGTGGTATCATCTGCGCAGCAGGTCATTGCCACACGTCCCGGAACAAAGAATTTACTTCCCATTCCACGTGGTTTCATGACACGTCCTTTAAAGCGGACAATTTTGTCTACATATTTATCCGGATTATCCATGGCATCCACAAACCAGATACCATAATCTTCCGGTGGAATCTCAATGATCGGTGCATTGATATCAAACGGCATCTCATCCTGGAAAATGTCATCCATCTCGCCCTCTTCATTTTCAAAGATAACCTCTGCACTCTGATTTGCGACCTTGATCCCTCGTCTGTATGCAGGAAGCGGATCTCCCTCTTTACAGCGGTTAAATACAACCATATCTGTATTTCTGATCATATCCATGAACAGAGATTTCATGTTTGCCATATAAACCTGATAAGTAGTTGCATCCACACAGGTAATCTCCTGCTCAATGCCCCAGCCTTCCGGAAGCTCCATCTGCTCAAACTTACTTACAAGCCACATTCCGTTGTACTCGATCACAACACGCTCCGGCTGATGGATGATATCCATGGCAGCCAGACGCTGTGGTGTCAGATCTTCTTCATCCTCGATCACTTCCACAACTGTGTTTGTAAGTTTCAGTTTATCCATATCATATTCTTCTTCGCCTTCTTCGCAAAGGATCAACAGAGTTTTGCCGTCAATGGCAAAGTACTCCTGCTGCAGTGTAAAATCCAGGAAAGTAGTCTTTCCGCTTTCCAGGAATCCCGTAACCAAATAAATGGGAACTCTGATATCATCCATCATATAATTTATTCCTTTATCTTTATTCTGATTCTGTTATTATCTGCCGAAATCATTCAGTCTCGCATCTAGACACAGGATTCATGCTCCGATGAGCTGAATCCAGATGCAGTATTTTAGAGGATTGCCATAAATCGCTGCTTCCTCATGATCATTATGCAAGCCCAAATAATTCTGCAAGTTTATCTTCTTTCAGTTTAGAGCCGATCACGCAGAGACGACCTGTATATTCCGGTGCGCCTTCACGTATCTCTGTTCCTCCGGAACCATATCAAATAGATCCATGTTCCGTCTTCTGCAGGAAGCCATTCCCTTTGCACGAAGAATAATACCGTAATCTTCAGAAGCGGAAAGAGCCTCAAGCATCTTCTCAAGACCTTCTCTTGTGTATTTCCTGATCGTCTCACGTCCCCAGCTTGTAAATACCTCATCTGCGTGATGATGGTGATGATCATGATGATCATGTCCGCAACCGCATTCATGGTCGTGATCGTGGTGATGATGCTCATGTTCCTCATGATCATGTCCACAGCCGCATTCATGGTCGTGGTCATGGTGATGATGTTCATGTTCTTCGTGATCATGTCCACAGCCACATTCATGATCATGGTCGTGATCGTGATGATGATGCTCTCCATGTTCATGTACATGTCCGCACTCCGGGCATACCTCTTCCTCAGACATCAGTTCTTCCTCAAGAGATACCGGTTTCTCCATAACCTCAAGGATTTTCTTTCCGTCCAGTTTCTCAATCGGAGTGGTGATGATAGCAGCTTTCGCATTAATTCCACGAAGAAGTTCCATCGCCTGCTGTGCTTTCTTCTCATCAATGATATCTGTACGGCTCATGATGATCGCACCTGCATATTCAACCTGATTATCAAAGAACTCACCAAAGTTTCTCATATACATTTTGCACTTCTTTGCATCAACTACAGTTGTATAGCTGTTCAGAACGATATCCACATCTCCCTGAACACCCTGTACTGCCTTAATAACATCTGAGAGTTTACCAACACCTGATGGCTCGATCAGGATTCTGTCCGGATGATATTTGTCCACAACCTCTTTCAGAGAAGTGCCGAAATCTCCCACTAATGAACAGCAGATACATCCGGAATTCATTTCCCGGATCTGGATTCCCGCTTCCTTCAGGAAACCACCGTCAATACCAATCTCACCAAATTCGTTCTCGATCAGTACAACCTGCTCATCTGCATAAGCCTCTTTCAGAAGTTTCTTAATCAATGTAGTTTTACCGGCTCCAAGGAAACCGGAAATAATATCAATCTTAGTTGCCATTGTCTTATTTCTCCTCTTCGTTAAAATTTATATTTCTGAATAACTGCCATATAGCCGTCATTTTTTATATTCTGCCATTTTTATGAACAAACAGAATAACTTTTGGAACTGCCATCATTATCTGTCTGTTTATATATTTACCTATAACGTACTCATTATACATAAGATATCCAATGTATTCAAGTCTGCCATCAACGCACTTTGACCAGGAAACGCCTGTGCCCCCTGGTTTACAAATATCCTGCAGCTGTTCAATACCTTCAGAACAACCTGCCTGTTCACATCAAAGAAAGGGGCATGATCCACCATCATGCCCCCGCCTGTATACACTAATGATCAACCGTTGATCATAAAGCTCATTAATTTATCAATATCGTCTTTCTCATAAGCAACGATCTCAAGTTCCGGAATCTCTCCGCCTGAGAAAATGTTTGCCAGAGATACATACTGGGATAATTTAGATTTAAAGGTTCAGTCTGTCACCTTCGCCTGTTACTAATTCTACTCTGCCTTCGCAGCTGTCAACTACAGCAAAAAATTTATCGATGTCTTTAATGTTAGATACTTTCATGTTCATTCTCCTTTCAACATGGAAACCATTATTCTCTCTATTCCTTGTGTTCGCGATAATTATAACGCAGATAAATTTCAAAAGCAATTATTTATATTTCACGAATTTTTCATATATTATCATGCTTACTCTGCAATATTGTCAAATAAATAACATACCCCTGACAATAATTCTCTCAGATATTTACATATATCCTGAAATCATCCCGAAAAATTAATATGTAAAAATCGCAATCCCATAAGCCGGCAATGGATATGCGAAGGAAAACTCTCTGTTATCACATTCCTGTTTCACTGCCTTAAATGTCTTTGGCTGCTCCAGAAGTCCATTCTCGTCCATGATCAGCTTGTACTGTTTTTTCTTCGGAACACCAACTCTGTAATCCGGACGGTCAACAGGTGTAAAGTTAACTATGTAAAGAATATTGTTTCTCTTTGTAGGAGACTTTCTCACAAAGCTGAAAATACTTCTGTCCCCGTCATCCGCATTGATCCACTCAAATCCTTCCGGATTATTATCACCGGCATAAAGTGCCGGATATTTCTTATAAATAGTCAGGAGATCATGCACATAATTCTGAAGTTCCTTGTGTGGCTCTTCATTCAGAAGGAACCAGTCAAGTTCTCTCTCCTCACTCCATTCACGAAGCTGTCCGAATTCCTGTCCCATGAACAGAAGCTTCTTACCCGGATGGCAGTTCATAAATGAATATGCAGCCTTTAAATTCCTGAATTTGTCCGGTAATTCTCCCGGCATCTTCTCAAGCATGGAGCATTTCAGATGAACCACCTCATCATGAGAAAGAACTAATACATATCTCTCACTGTATGCATATGACATGGAGAAAGTCATCTTATTATGATTAAATTTACGGAAATACGGATCCAGCTTCATATATTCCAGGAAGTCATTCATCCATCCCATATTCCACTTCAGACTAAAACCAAGTCCGTCCTTCTCTGCATCCCCTGTAACCATCGGCCATGCAGTAGATTCCTCAGCGATCATCACAGTTCCATGATTCCTTCCAAGAACTACTGTATTCAGATGCTTAAAAAATTCAATAGCCTCCAGATTCTGATTTCCGCCATATTTATTTGCGATCCATTCTCCATCCTTCTTACCATAATCAAGATAAAGCATGGAAGCAACAGCATCCACACGAAGTCCGTCTACGTGGCACTCCTCCACCCAGTAAAGGGCATTTGCGATCAGGAAGTTCTTAACCTCCGGGCGTCCGTAATTATAAATCTTGGTACCCCAGTCCGGATGTTCTCCCTGTCTCGGATCTGCGTGCTCATATACTGCGGTTCCGTCAAAGTTCGCAAGACCATGGGCATCTTTCGGAAAATGTGCAGGTACCCAGTCAAGGATAACTCCAATCTTATTCTGATGTAAATAATCCACCATATACTTGAAATCCTGCGGCGTTCCATATCTGGAAGTCGGTGCATAATATCCGGTCACCTGATATCCCCAGGAACCGTCAAAAGGATGCTCTGCGATTCCCATAAGCTCTACATGGGTATATCCCATTTCCTTCACATAAGCTGCCAGAGCATGTGCGAATTCTCTATAGTTATAAAATCCTTTTTCATTTTCCTCTGACTGCGGATGCTTCTTCCATGAACCCGGATGAACCTCATAGATTGCCATAGGCTCTACCTGCTCATCAAACTTCTCTCTGTTCTTGATCCATGTGGCATCCTTCCATTTATAGTCTGTGATATCTGTGATCCTGGAGGCTGTACCCGGACGGAGTTCAGCTTCATTTGCATAAGGATCTGCTTTATATAGCTTCTCTCCATGCGCACCCACGATAAAGAATTTATACAGCTGTCCGATCTTTGCCCCCGGAACAAACACTTCATAAACACCGATCGGCCCAACCTTCTCCATCGGGTTTGCTTCTTCCTCCCAGTCATTAAATTCACCGATTACAGAAACAGACTGTGCATTCGGTGCCCAGACCGCAAAATATACACCTTTTTTTCGTCTGTATGTAGTCGGATGGGCACCCAGTTTCTTATATACTTCATAATTGGTTCCCTGTCCAAATAAATATTGATCCAAATCTGTAAATTTCATACTCACACCCATCTGGAGTCCTCCCTTAACTTCGGTTCTATCTTTTTTGCAGATACTGATTCCATAAAATAATACTGTAACAGGATATCTTACGTTACTGCTCACTCCATTCTCAGTAACGTAGCCAAAGTTCATTCCAGATTGCCTGCGGCAATGGAATTTTGGCGTATGAACAGTAACTATCTTACAGCAAGTTCAATCAGGAATACGAACTGACTTTTAGTCATTCTATAAGCCTTATTATACCAACGGACATTCCATACGTCAATTAAAAATATGTGTATATTTAACAATTTTTTTATATATTTTATGTGTTTTTTGTAAAAACATAAAGAGCAAAGAAGTACCATTGCTCTCTTCTTTGCTCTTTCGTATATTCGTAATTCTTCTGTATGGTCCACACTGCAGGATTGCATATGTTTTTTATTCCGTTCCATCTCCGTAATCTACAGAATCATCGCTGTAATCTTCCGAATCATCTGAACTTCCATCATCATAACTTCCGTCATCCGAACTTCCATCATCATAACTTCCATCGTCTGAACTTCCATCCGAATAATCCCCGCTTCCATCTGAGGAATCTGTGCTTCCGTCAGAAGAGTCTGCACTTGCATCAGATGTACCATCTGTTCCGTCTGTGGAAGCTGCTGCATCAGAACCGCCCTGATATCCCGGCACACCTCCATTACTGAGTGTGCTCGGCCAGAAATCCACATAACATGCATTCTGTAAGGTCACATTCTTGCTTCTGCCATCTCACTTACTGTTACAAGCTTATATCCCTGTGCAATAAGATCCGGTATCAATCTCAAAGCAGCCTTTACAGATGGCTCATGAATATCATGCATCAGGATGATAGTTCCATCTGTCAGATCTCCATTCATTACTGCACTGTAATCCGCATCTGCATCCAAAAGTTTCCAGTCTTCTGTGTCCAGTGACCACATAAAGAACGGCTTATTTACAGTATTATAAATATCTGAATTTCCGTCCCCGTAAGGCGCACGCGCCACACTCGCAGCCTGGCCACATGCCTGAATCAATGCATCATCTGTATCAGAGAACTGCTTTGCAACTGCGTCAAGATCAATTGTCGTCAACTGTGTATGATCCCATGAATGACTTCCAATCTCACAGCCAAGTTCCAGCATACGTTTTGGCGCATCCGGATATGAACTGACATTCTGACCAAGCATAAAGAATGTTGCATGAGCATTATTCTGTTCCAGACAATCCAGCAGTTCATCTGTATACTCTCCCGGACCATCATCAAAAGTCAGTGCCAGCATCGGACGTACCTTACTCGGATCATAAGATCCGTCTTCATTAAAGTAATAATCCTTCACTCCCTTTTCTACCCATCCTGTCTGTATATATCCGTTTTCGTCAAAAGATAGGTAACACCATCTATATCCTGAAATCCATTTGAAAAATATGTACCATCTGTATTCTGATACCACTTTCCGTTAGCATCCTCATGCCATCCGGCTGTCATCGCGGCAATCTTATCTGTATCTGATTTACCCTTCAATGGCTGTCTCACCGCAGCATCGGAATTTGCCTGAACTTCCTCTGTATCTGCCTGAGCCTGCACAGTCTGATCACTGCTTCCGCCTCCGGCTACATGATGTGCGATCGGAATAATAATTCCTCTCACCACAAACACCACCGCCAGAATCATGCCAATAACACAAAGTCCGATCTTTGTATAATGCCTGATCATCATCTGGCGTTTTTTTCTGCGCATTCTTTCGCGCAACACCCTCTTATCCATGGTTTCCTTTCCCCGCTTCTTTTTGTTAATTAGTCCCTGACAGCGTACATCACAGTACGGAGTAATCCACTTTTATCAATAATCATAACTCATTTATCAGGTAAATACAATGCCAATTATTCACTCTGATCAACATCTTCCGTACCTAATTCCTCTTCCAGATTCTCATCTACATCTGAATTGTCCTGTCCGGAATCATCAGTATCTTCATCTGATACATTCTGATCACTGTCCTGTTCTGCATTTTCTGCCGCAGCATCTGCATCATCTGCCAGCACATCACCGTTTGCGACTTTCTCACTCACACTCGCATTTTTTATAATGAACTCCTCCACTCTGAGAAGTCCGACTGATTCATCTACATAATCCTGTCCGTAAGTTCCAACCAGCTCTGCAATACTGGAAACACCCATCTGTTCTACCAGTTTATCCTGCAGCTGAAGGCTCTCTTTGTCGTCAAGTGACAGTCCCTCTGCATCCATAATCCCCTGCACGATCAGGTTCTGCTTAACCTTACCCTCTGCATACTGCTGACATTGTTCATCAAATCATCCTGCGAAATACCCTGACTGTCTGTAAACTCTTCCAGAGTCATGTCGGCCTGTTTTGCATAAACTTCCATACTCTTCTTAAATTCAGAAACAGCCTTATTCACATCTTCCTGTGGGTATTCTTTTACTTCAGAGTTCTCAAGCACTGTACTCCATGCAGTATTCTTAAGAACCTCCTGCGCAGATTCCTTTGCGTTTTTCTCAAGTTCACTGCGAATACTCTCACGATAATCATCTACTGTTGTATAATCAGTGTTCTTTGCAACCCATTCATCTGTAAGTTCTCCTTCACGCCGCACGTTCTGCACCGTAACCTTGTATATAACTTCCTTACCTGCCAGAGTTTCGTCCGCATAGTCTGACGGGAAATCAATTTTAATCTCCTTTGTGTCACCCTTCTTCATCCCGATCACACCATTTTCAAACTCCTCAAACATCTGTCCGTCGCCGATCACAAAGTCATAATTATTGGCAGTACCACCGTCAAAAGTCTGTCCGTCTTTAGTGCCTGTATAATTTACAGTCACCAGATCCCCTTCTTTCGCCGCATCAGATACAGGTTCTGCCTTATCTTTCAGATCCTCATCGATCTGCGCCTGTACATCATCGTCAGTGATCGCATCCACCGCATTGTCCAGAGTCAGTCCTTTATATTCTCCGATCGTAATATATTTCTCTACATTCTCAACAGAAACAAGACGCGTAGTTCCTGTCTCTGCTTTCTTCCCGTCAGCAGCTCCTTCTGTCTTTGTACCGTCTGTGATAACAGCACCGCCATCACCACACGCAGATGCTGTCAGTGCAAAACAAACTGCAAGCATGGCAAGATATATTTTTTTCTTCATAATAATCAATACTCCCTTCTACATTCCAGGTACCGGAGTTGGTCTTGAAGAATCCCATACTTCCGATACATCAAAAAGATCACTGAGCATTTCCGGATTATAATACATTCTGTATCCATCCAGATTTCTTCTTCCCTGTCGAAAATAATCATCTGTAATCTGTACAAAATACTGACTGGAATCTACATTACAGAAATAGCGGTATCCCTGACTCTTATAAAACTCATATTTCTCATTGTCTGCCGAATATCCTTCCCAGCTTCCGATATCCGCACCAAATGCAAAAATGATCATATCTGTTTCTCCAAGTATGGGAGCCACATATTTCTTCCATTTTTTATCATCTCTTTTCAGATCATCCAGAGAAGTGGCAGCCACATCCTTATGTCCCCATGTATGGCTTGCAAATTCCCAGCCTTCTGCCTTCATAGCCTTAGCTACCTTTTTTGCATTTTTCACTTCCTGCTTATAGTTAAAATCCGGATGATCTTCCAGGAATTTTTTCTGATCATCCTGCAGTTTTTTTCCGGTCTTATATGCAATATCCGTACGATATCCCAGAACACCGTCATAACCTGTCATTGCAAGGATTCCCTTTCTTCCATGATAGGAAAAATCCGGATGTTCTTTTACAAAAGTATCGATCAGCGGAACCATATCATAATCCCCTGTGGAAACACTTCCGTCATCCTCAATATATTCGTTCTTGACCTCACCATTGGAATCCACTACAAGTTTCGATGCGAAACCATCTCCGTCCATATAGTGATAATAACTTACATCATCCTGAGAAAGCACAAATGGAATTTTTCCCGGTGGCAGCATAATACTGCCTCTGGACATAGTTCCATCCTCATTGATAACCGCCATGTCGTGCGGACTGACCATGACATATCCCTTATCATACATACTCTGTATGATTTTGTTAAACTCATCAATTGTTGTCATATACTGGTTATATCCATTACTGTCTGAATCCCCGTCAAATGCTCTGGCAGTGTCTTTGATCAGTGTATGGAAGAACACGTGCGTGATCTGCTCCAGCGGATATTCTGTACAGGTGGCTTTCGTATTTTCGTAATCCGAAACTGCACTCTGCATATCCGTATTACTTTCGTAATCCGGCTGACTCTTAAGCAGTTCTATGGCGCCATCATAATCATACTGTACAGCCATAAGCGCTGCCTGCTCCATAGGATTTTCCTGTTTCTCATCTGCCTCTTCTGTATCTTCGTTGTCAGTCTGCTCTCCCTCATTCAGACCATCATCCTGCTGTGTATCTTCTGTACTTTTCTCTGTATCAGCATCCTGTTCATCAATTGTCTGCTGTTCTGTTTTTTTCTCAGTTTCCGCATTTTCAGCTCTGGAACTCAGAAATGGAATATCCTGTTCAAACGGAATGAGCCCACATCCGCTTACTCCTAACGAAATACTCAAAATAGCTGCTGTTACACATGCTATCCTTTTTCTCATATATTGTCCCCTTTCAGTTATGCACAGAGATCATACTCACCCCATAGTTGGAACCGGCACCGGTCTGGAAGAATCAAACACAGACTGTGCATCAAACAGATCTGAGAGAAGTTCCGGATTATAGTACATTCTGTATCCGTCCAGATTTCTTCTTCCCTGCCGGAAATAATTACTGCGGATCTGCACAAAATACTGGCTTGAATCCACATTACAGTAATAATTATAGCCCTGGCTCTTAAGATATTCGAACTTCTCCCCCGAATAATCTTCAACACTGGTAAGATCTGCTCCAAATGCAAAAATAATAATATCTGTTCCGCCTATCAGAGGATCAACATTCTCTTTAAACTTCTGTGTATCTACCTGTAATCTCTCCAGACTGATCTGACTTACATTCTGATGTCCCCATGTGTGGCTTGCAAACAGCCAGCCTTCATCTTTCATAGCCTGCGCTACTCTGGCTGCATTTTCTCTCTCTGTATTCAGATTAAAATCCGGATGCTCATCCAGCCATTTTACTTTATCTGCATCCAGATCATCCGGACGGGTTTCATAACTGCTGTCTGTGCGATAACCAAGAATTCCATTGTAACCGGTAAGGGCAACAATTCCTTTAGCACCTCTGTAAGAAAAATCAGGATGTTCCTCTACAAAACGATCGATCAGAGGAACCATATCATAATCGCCTACAGAAATACTGCCATCATCTTCCACATATTCATTGCGGATTTTTCCTTCCTCATCTACGATAAGTTTGGCTGCAAATCCGTCCCCGTCCATATAATGATAATAACACACATCATCCTGCGAAAGTACAAACGGTACTTTACCTGGAGGAAGGAGAATCTCCCCTGCATTCATATTCCCATTTTCATCCGCTGTCGCCATGTCATAAATGCTGACCATGACATATCCCTTATCATACATGCTCTGAGTAATCTGGTTAAATTCATCAATCGTTGTCATAACCTGATCGTAATCTCCTGACTTGTAATCCCCGTCAAAAGCCTTACCGGTATCTTTGATCAGAGTATGATAAAAGACGTGTGTCACCTGGTCTAACGGCCAGGAAATGCAGGATTCCTTCTTTTTCTGATAAACCTTAACCGCATGCTGAAACTTCTCACTTGTCTGATAAGTCTCACTGTTTTGCAGCATACTTATGGCTTTATCATAATCATACTGTTTTGCAGCATACTTTGCCTGCCTGTAAAGAGTTTTGTCCTCTTCACTCAGTCCATCTGTATCCTGAACTTCAGGTGTCACCGCATTCTCAGCTTCTGCCTCTGCATTTGTCTGCTGAGCTGTTTTTTCTTCTTCTGTTTTCCTGTCTGCAGATTTCACCATCTGCGCAATCTTAACCTGCTGCTCACTGACAAATTCTGCAGCTCTTCCCCGTAAAATCCTATTCCAATCCCAATTGCAGCGGCTGCCGCCACCACTATGCAGCCTGCGATACGCAGTCTTTTTTTTCTGCGGCGAAGTTTATTGCGGCGTTCCAGTCTGGCTGTACGGGCTTCATAAGCTTTATTATCATCAAAAAAGAAATCTTCGTCCTCGCTTGCTGCCGGAGGTTCTTCGTTTATCTCTTCTGTATTTGGTTTTTCTTCATTTAGTTTTTCTACATTTGGTTTTTCTGCATTTGGTTTTTCTGCATTTATCTCTTCTGCATTTAGTTCTTCTGTATTTGGTTTTTCTGTATCTGGTTTTTCTTCATTTAGTTTTTCTGCATTTATCTCTTCTGCATTTATCTTTTCTGTATTCACTTTTTCCTTATCTGAAAGTCGCTCCTCTTTCTTCTCAGAGTCGGGCTTTAATTCGCTCATGCTTTTCTCCTTTTTATCATATCCGTTTTTTACTCACAAATTATTCTGTCACAAAATAACTCCACAATTCCCGTTACATATATTATAACCACACATTGTGATTCCATCCTGTAAAAATGTCTTTAACTGTTCCGCATATTTACCATTACTGTTCTCTCCGGCAAATATTGTCGCATTACAGTTTTGCTACAATTATAACCTTTCATAATGTAAATTTCTACCGCTTTCCATCCATTAATTCTTTTTTTGCAATTGCGTTTTACCTTATTTAATGATAAAATAATTTTTATGCAATGGACTGTCCGTACCAACAGTCCCTGTGAAAACACATACATTAGGGAGGATGCAAATGAGTACAGTAACAATAGTCCTTCTGGTCATTCTTGTTATCCTGATCGCTGCACTGATCGGTTTATATTTCTTCGGAAAAAAAGCCCAGAAGAAACAGGAAGAACAGCAGGCTCAGATTGAAGCAACTAAACAAACCGTTTCCATGCTGGTTATCGATAAAAAGAGGATGCCACTGAAAGAATCCGGACTTCCTCAGATGGTAATTGAACAGACACCTAAACTTATGCGCCGTTCCAAGCTCCAATCGTTAAAGCTAAAATCGGACCAAAGATTGCGATCATGATCGCAGATGAGAAGGTTTTCGACCTGATCCCGCTTAAGAAAGAAATCAAAGCCGAAGTAAGCGGTCTTTATATTGTAGGCGTAAAAGGAATCCGCGGTTCCCTTCAGACACCGGCTCCCAAAAAGAAAGGTTTCTTTGCAAAATTCAAGAAAGACAAAACTGCCAGATAAATGCAGTCAGACATATAAACTAAAGGTCAGTGAATCGTGTCATCCATACACACAGATCACTGACCTTTTTCTGTTTTGATCAGACAGATATCTGCAGCGAAGCAGAGAACTTACCAGATCTGATCAAATTGTAAAATTCTTACAGTCCTTTGGCTGTGCCTTAATCGCAAGATAACAGTCTGCCACATGCTCCTGGTTCATATCAAGCGCATAATCCACTTTCATATCAAGACCGCCATCACTCTCCTGCAAATTCAGATTCGTCGCCGCAATCCCCATTTCAATAGTTCCATAGGGAGTGGTATAGTAAGTCATATTCTTCTTACCCTGTTCAAAAACCATATGAACATTGACCACACCTTTCTTGCGGACCTCCATTCCCTTCCGGGAAATTTTTATGTAATTGACGGTAGGTTCTGCAAAATCCTCCATGACTTCCTCATAGCGCAGATAATGACTTCCGTTCCGGAAATAATACTGTCCCGGTACAACAATCTCCAGAGGTTCCTGTTCACCGTCTGCATCCATTGTCTGAAGTCCCCTTACATGAATCAGCACTTCTTTATCCATTCTTCTCATACTCCTGTTTTTATACTGTTCAAAACCTGTTTTTATGTATCTATATTATAACCATTCAGCAATCTGCTGTTTTTAATACTTCTCAATATCTATTTTTTTCGTCATCTCCACATCATATGGAAGAATCGAATTGGCAAATGCCTTAAACTCATCTGCAGATCACTCACATAGAAGCGATACGGAAATTCATTCTTCTCTGTACCTTCACCGGCAAGTCCTTTTTCCTCCAGAAGCCTTCCCAGCTCCAGTGCGGTTTCATAAGCCGGATTCACCAGACATACTCCGTCTCCCATGATCTTTCTGATGGTGGAACGAAGCAATGGATAATGAGTACATCCCAATATCAGTGTATCCACCTGCTTATCCTGAAGTTCCTTCAGATATCTGGCAGCGACCTCATCAGTCACCGGATCATGAAGCCACCCTTCTTCTACCAGTGGCACAAACAGCGGACATGCTTTGCCGAAAACAGTGATCTCCGGATCCAGATGCTTCAGATACTCTGCATGTATCCCACTTCCTACAGTTCCCACAGTACCAATGATTCCTACCCTCTTATTTCTGGTCTGGGCAGCCGCCACTTTAGCCCCCGGTTCTATCACGCCAATGATGGGAATGTCAAACTCATCCCTCACTGCATCCAGGGCAAAAGCGCTGGCTGTATTACATGCAACCACAATCGCCTTTACCTGCTGCTGCTGAAGAAAACGAATGATCTGCCGGGAATACCGATGATAGTTTCCTTCGATTTACTTCCGTAAGGCACTCTCGCCGTATCACCAAAATATACGATTTTTTCTGAAGGAAGATTACGCATGATCTCACGCGCAACAGTCAGCCCTCCCACACCGGAATCAAATACTCCTATCGGTGCCTCTCTGTCTATTTTCATTGATTTCTATTCTCCATCTCTATTGATTGTCTCACTATTCTATCACCAATCAAGAGCCTGTGCAAGCCAGAAGGATATCTTTATGTCATCTTTCTGTCCTTTATTTTCCTCAGGGAACTGCGAGAAGCAGAATTTCGGGTACAATGTCCCCCACCATGCAGTAACTGCAGTCTGTTCCTGTCGTCTTTCAGCGATTTTTGCTATCTTACCGGACATTCCCGGCATTGCTCTCATCATAAGAACACCAACAGCTGCCACGAACAGAACAAACGACAGTTTTCTTCTTAATTTTTTGTTCTTACTCTTTTTATTCATCATTGTCCCTCTCTCCTGTTATATCTTATCAGTTACCATATCTGCCTTTGTTATTTTCCTATATATTTTCTTATTTTATATGGAATTTCCAGGCAGCACTTTAATATTTGGATTATGCCAATATTTTCCTGATTTATACTTCCACTTCCAGACTTCCATTTCTGATCTTCACAATCGGAAGTCGCAGGATTTTATCTTCTTTATATTTTTCATAGAAAAGCTCTCTGAGTGTCACAGCCGTAATATTTCCTCCTGACATTCTGTTTCGGATCAGTCCTGTAATATATTCTCCTGCTGATGAATTATCCTCCCCATGCCAGTTCAGGATCTCCCTGCGTCCTCCGCCTCAAACACATAAAGATCTTCCCCCACAAAAATCTCCTGTTTCAGATAATCCAGCACCATTCTCCATCTTCCGTCCTCCACCAGTGTTCTCCCCATGACCAGAACCTGCAGATGCCCCATATCAAGAAGTTTTTCCTGTGACTGATCATACATTTTTCAATCCGGGTGAAATCAGCACCACTGATCTGCAGAACCCGGGAACCGCCATCTTCTTCCTCTTTTCCCTGCCCCGTACTCTCAGAAAGATCCGGCATCCCATAGGTAAGACAGATTCCTTCTTCTGAGGCATCCACGCCAAGTGCCATAGGATACATTCTCTTCTCCGGTTCCACAGCCGCACCACATCCGCTCATAAAAAGACTGACTGACAAAATCCCGGTCACCACACCGACTGCCCTTTTCCTCTGCTTCCTGCGGTGTCCCTTTCCTCTGATAAACATATAAAACTGACAGATAAGAATTCCCGGAACGAAAATATACGCCAGACACCATCCAAAATAATCCAGTATTCCTTTTCCCTCTTCTTCCAGAAGCGAAATCAGGAAAACCAGTGCCGGAAGCCAGAACCTCCCCCTGCCAGGATGAGATTTCCCGATAATCTGATTTCCATAATACAGCAGACTCCCTATTGCAAAAAGCAGGCTGTAAAGCAGAAATCCCATCCACAGGATGTCAAATCTGGCCAGTACATTTCCCGGAAGATCTGCGCCTGCCAGCAGAGGCAGGACCGGATAACTTTCCGCCGCTACCCTGTCATATCCCAGAACTGCCGGAAGCAGAAGCTCCATTCCAATAAGAATCCCTCCAAGTGTCAGGATTCCTCCTGCCACCGTCTTTCCTGCACTTCCGTATTTCTCCACATTTCCCAACAGAAATGGCAGCAATGCAACCGGCGAAAAAGCACACAGAGTTCCATAAAAAGACTGACTGACATTTCTCACTGTAAGCTCCTCCCACCGGATTTCTCCCATGAAATATTCCGTTTTTGCCTGTGGCACACAAAGTATCATCATTATCATAATCCCGCCAAGAAGCAGACCACCTGATACTTCCGCCATTCTTCCTCTTCTCTGTACACCTTTGCAGGTTCCGACAGAACATACCAGAGCCGCCCAGAATGCAATCCATCGGCCGGATACTCCTGTGATCAGCTTTACAGGAACCAGCCTCCTGAGAAGTGCCAGCAGATATCCTCCCGCCATCAACACATAGATCAGAAAAAAAATCCCGATCAGCCTTCCCGCAAAAGCACCTGCAGACTTTACCGGATCTTCAAATGAAGGTGTCAGCCGTATCAGCCAGATTACATAAAACCCAAGCAATATCAGCGCAAAAATCATTCCCGCCACTGCACTGATTCCGTTCATTCCACCCTTTCCGAAAACGCAGAGCATAAATGGTGCCAGTAATGCCAGTATCATCTGCCTGTACAGCTGCCTGTGGGAAATTCTGTTATTCTCTGCAAATCTCATGAACCGGACTCCTTTCTCTTTAAACGGATCTTCTGCTCCTCTCTTGCATAAAGCGGTCGTAATACCCTCTTGCGAAGCGGAACTCTCAGAATCCCTTCTCCTCTGCTGCCCTTCTGTTCTTTCTTTATAAAAGGAACCAGATAAGGAATACCAAAACTTATCAGGCCTGCCAGGTGCCCTATAACCAAATATACTCCCAGCACGATTCCGTAAATTCCCAGATAACCTCCCAGGATCAGAAACCCATACTTCACCAGCCGAAATGCTGCTGCAAACTCTTCATTTGGAACAGTCATAGAGCCAAGCGCAGTCAACGCCACGATCATCACCACGATCGGACTCACAAGATTTGCCTCTACCGCTGCCTGTCCGATCACCAGTCCGCCAACAATGCCAATAGCATTTCCCAGAGATCCCGGAACTCTCACCCCAGCCTCCCGAATCAGTTCAAAAGCCAGTTCCAGAAAAATCAGTTCCACCACACTGGAAAAGGGCACTCCTTCCCTCGCCTCCGCAAAAGACAGTATCAGTGCAGATGGCAGAATCTGTGTATGGAAACGTATCACTGCCAGGTAAAGTCCCGGCAGAACAGTCGCCATGATCACAGCCAGATATCGCAGTATTCTGAGAAAGGAAGCCATCTCGAACCTGTGATACCAGTCCTCGCTGCTCTCCATGAAACTGCTAAAATTTCCCGGAAGGATCAATGCTTCCGGAGAATTATCACACAGAATCACAACCTTACCTTTCAGGATTTCCTGCACAGCACGATCCGGACGTTCCGTTGTCTGATACTGAGGAAAAGGAGAATACCACACATCTTCTGTCAGCTGTTCAAGCATACCGCTGTCAAGGATTCCGTCAATCTGAAATTCTTCCAGCCGTTCCTTCACTTCTTCCAGAAGTCCCTCATGTACCAGGTCATCCATGTATAACACCTGCGTTAAGGTATGAGAGCGCACACCGATTTTATATTCTTCCACCTTGAGTCTGGTATCACGAAGCCTTTTTCTTACCAGTGCACTGTTACTTTTCACACTGTCCGAAAATCCTTCCCTGGAACCCCGCAGCACCTTTTCCGATTCTGCCTCCATCACACCTGTGGATGGATAACCTTTGCTGGAGATTTTCATCGCCTTGTCATATCCATCTATGAAAAACACTGCATTCCCTGCAAGCATGGCATCTATGGACTCGTCAAGATTCTCCAGTTTCTTTACATCTGCGATTCCAAGACTGTTATGCCTGACAAATTCCTGAATATCCTCCGGCGAAATCTCCCAGAAATGATTGATCATCTTTCCAAGAGCAGAATCATCCAGCATCATGTTGGAAACCGCAACTTCTATATAGACCATAAGGCAGTCCACCTTATGTTTATCTCCCAGCCGCATGGGACGGATCAGAATATCACTGCAGTTTTCCAGCCTGCTTCGCAGATATTTCTCATTCTCCCTCAGATTTGCAGATACTTTCCGGGATTCTTCCAGCTTCTTCAATAATTTCCCACCTCGTTTCATACCGGTACATCGTTTTCGATGTACCAGACAGATCTGTTGCCAGTCGGCAATATTCATAAACCCACTTACACACATGGATGCGCAAAAAAAGAGAGGCATCCCGCCTCTCTTAGAATTTCCCGATATTCAGATATTATACCATTCTTATCTGTGTCCCCTGGATTTCTCTTTCTCTGCACGTTCACGTTCTGCATCCTCAGCCTCAATAGAACGCATGATAGCCATTCTCTGATTCTCGATATGCTGGAAAGAAAGCTGTTTCGCGCGTTCTACGTCACGCTCTCTGATCGCCTTTGTCAGTTCCTCATGTTCCTTCACCAGAACATCTCGTGTTTCACCTTCTTTCAGATATTCTACACGATAACGATAAATCTGCTCACGCATATTATTGAGTACCTGGATCAGCCTCTTATTATCAGAAGCCTGATAAATAACCTCATGGAATGCAACGTCAGCCTCCGCAAGCTTAACAAGATTTCCCTCTGCGATCGTATGTTCAAACTCCTTGGCAGCAAGCCAGAGTCTCCTCATTTCTTCTTCAGTCATACGGGCACATGCTTTCTCAATAGCTACATTCTCAAGAGCAATACGAACCTCCAGAACATCATTCAGATCCTTCTCTGTGATATTGGCAACCTGGGCACCACGTCTCGGGATCATCACTACCAGACCTTCCTGCTCCAGCTTACGCATTGCCTCTCTGATAGGAGTTCTGCTCACGCCAAGTCTCTCTGCCAGCGCAATCTCCATCAGTCTCTCACCAGGTTTCAGTTCGCCCTTCAGGATTGCCTGACGCAGCGTATTAAAAACCACATCCCTTAATGGAAGATATTCATTCATATTTACTGAAAAATCACTTGTCATTTGTATTCCCTCCTGCTTTCGTTACTTCTGTGGCAAAAACCGTCTTCGCCAGCCGGCTCTCTCTGAGAACCTCTGCTGCCGCCTCCATCTTCTCACGATCATCAAAGATTCCGAACACTGTAGGACCACTTCCACTCATCATCGCCTTTAACGCACCATGACTCTCCATCAGTGCTTTGATTTCGCCAATTACAGGATATTTCTCTATAATTCCCGGCTCAAAAACATTTCCCATCTTCTGTGTCATTGCCAGAAGATCTCCACGTTCTATATCTCCTATCATCCCGTCAATATCCGGATGAGAAGAAATCTTATCCAGCTGAAGGCTCTCATAGGCAGCTTTGGTGGAAACATTGATTCCGGGCTTACCGATCAGTACAAAACAGTCCGGCACCTGAGTGATCCTGGTCAGTTTCTCCCCGATCCCCTCTGCCAGGCAGTTCCTCTCATCACACAGTACGGAACATCTGCCCGATATTCACAGCACGATCCATCAGCTCCTTCTGGCTCAGTCCCAGTTTAAAAAGCCGGTTGATCCCCACCAGTGCAGCTGCCGCATCCGAGCTTCCGCCTGCCATACCTGCTGCCACAGGAATAAATTTCTCAAGATGGATATCCACACCACCCTTAACCTGAAATTCATCCATCAGAAGCTTCGCCGCCTTATACACCAGATTTCGTTCATCATTCGGAATATAGGAATAATTGACAGACAGGGAAATCCCCGGCTTCCTCACCCTCTTCATCTCCAGAACATCATACATCTGTATCGTCTGCATGATCATCCGGACTTCATGATAGCCATCCTCTCTCTTTCTGAGAATATCCAGTCCCAGATTTATCTTCGCCAATGCACGTAAACGCATAAAATCCTCCGTTTCCAGCAATATCATTCGTATATAACTGTACTTTCGCAATCATATTTGTACTTTGTATACAATAAAACTCTTTGTGCATATTTTAAATCATTTTTTTTTAGTTTTCAATATAGGAGTTTTCATTTTTTCCGGAATTTTTTTCATTATCATCCCTGCCTGACAAGAATTAACGACTGCCCCGGCTTTACCTCTTTTTCCGTAAGACTGTTCACACCCGAAATCTCATCCACAGTTGTATAAAATTTCTTTGCAATATCCCACAGGGTATCTCCGGCCTTTACAATATATACCGTAATTCCCGGCATACTTTCCAGTTTCTTACGATCCAGCGGCTGTTCTTCCACAGATTCAATAAGCTGCTCTTCCCACTGTCTGAACACAAGCACATTCAGTCCACCGCCGCCTTGACTTCAATCTCATCCCCATCTGCCATTGCAGTGGAAAGCTGTTCAAGGTCAGCCTGAAGTAAATATGTGCAATCCTTCCCGATCTCTTCTGCCTCGATCAGATGGGTAAACGGAAGCATGGCATCCATAGAATAAAACGGCATTTCATCATTTCCAATAATATACAGGATCTTGAGTGCCACAATTCCTTCTGCCACAATTCCCTTATCCGTAATCCTGGTCTTATCTACTTTTACCTTACCGCTGCTGTGGCAAAGCTGCAAAACTTTTCCCTGACTCTCCTTAACTTCTATCCGGTCTGTCAGACGACACCTGGAAAAATTCCGTACCAGAAGACTTTCCAACATTTCCTTTTTCCGATGAAGAACACATTCTTTGTGTGGGCTGTATGCATCAAGAAGAAGTTCATGCTCCTCTTCCCTGTACATTTTCATATTTAATTCCAGTACCACATCCACCTGCAGGATACGTTCTTCACCATCCGGATCAGGCTTTACCTCTATCCCCTGATGAAGAAGAGACACCTCAATATGTGGGATCAGATCTTCCATACAGCCACTGCATTCCATCTCATTGGAAAAAGGCATGGTATACTCCAGCCACTGAGGTGGATTCTCCTCTTCATACCCTGTATACAGAAGAAAAACTGCAAGCTCTCCTTTCACCCGGAGTTTGTTCTCTCCCGGCCGCAGGTCCAGATTCCTCGGTTCAGCCATATACCACAGAAGGTTTTCTACATTCGGTCTGTTTGACGCAAGAGTAATATCATCCTTAATGCGCAGAGTATCTTTTTTATGTACACGAAGACTCATAAGCCGGACTTTCTCCGTTTTCACAGAGACTTCCTGATCCTCTGCGGAAACCGGAAGTTCAACGACTGCCAGTTCATCTACCACTGCATAAAAAGTTACAATTGCTTTAATATTCAGTTTTCTGGAATGGATCATATGAACACTGAGATCCTCAATCTCCCATTTCAGACACAGCTTATCTCCCCCTTCGATTCCCTCCAGATTAATCATCTCATCCAGCGGAAGCTTCGCAGAAAGGCTGTAAATCCTGCCCTCTTTTTCCCCCACATAAAGCAAATCTGCATTTAATGTCCCTTTAAGAAGCGCTCTTCCTTCACTCAGCCTCACTTCCTCCATGGAAACATCCGCTTTGCTCTGCACCAGTCTCCCGATATCCGGTTTCACATCGGGCACATTATAGTCCTCGTCAAAAGTCGCCTGCGCTGCCGCTTTGTTTTTGATCCGCAGCATCTGAATACTTTCTTTTTTTAATTCCAACCTGCTTCCTTCCTTTCTCTGTTTACTTTATGATAAAACCCAAAAATTCTATCGGTTTCTCTGTTTCTCTGATTTTCAGGACAATACAGGGATAAGACGGTTCACTGCCTGCATCCGCTTTCTCCGGACCTATCAGCCTTGTCTTGCAGAATACTGCGTTCTCTGATTCGGAAACCTCCTCCACCTGAATACTGTACCCTCCTGTAAGCTGCTCTCCATATCCCTTCATCAGATACCTTATATCTCCCACCTGATAGGTCATCTGAAATACTTTCTTTTTCTTCTGTTCCATCAGTTCTGAAATCTCTTCCGGAATTTCCTCCTGCTTTACGATCGTATATTCCAGAGGTGTACGTTCGCCCTCCTCAATCCTGATAAACTGACAGCCCGCCGCAAAAGAGCCAACAGCAACACACAGAGCAGTCCTCCTGTCCTTTTGCCCATAATGTACCCCTGCTCATTCTTCGCTAAATATTCTATGCCGGATACATCCCTGTTATTACCATACTCTATGCTATATATCTGACAGTAACTGCTTTTCTGCAGGAAAGAATCCCGTCCGGAATGATTTATTTAACGCCAAAAAATCATTATACTATGATTTATTTCTTGCAGGATATCTCATAATTCCTTATAATAACTTCTATACTTATATATGGGCATCAGCATTATATAATGCCCGGAAAGGAATTAACGAATGATACGATTTATCCTCGTCTGTATTGTTGTGATCGGATACCTGATCCTGTCCATCCCCATCCTGCTGGTCGAATGGATCATCGGCAGATTTTCTCCTGAAAAGAAGGATATCAGCTCCCTTAGGATCATCCAGGCAGTATTCCGATTTATCCTTAAGATCACCGGTGCAAAGATTACTGTGATCGGAGAAGAAAATGTGCCAAAGGACACACCTGTACTTTATATCGGCAACCACAGAAGCTACTTCGACATACTTCTTACTTACTCCCGCTGTCCGATCCGTACAGGCTACATTGCCAAAAAAGAGATGGAGAAAATTCCTCTTCTTTCCACATGGATGCGTTATCTCCACTGTCTCTTCCTTGACAGGAAAGACATCAAACAGGGACTCAAAACGATCCTGACCGCAGTAGACAAAGTAAAATCCGGAATTTCCATCTGTATTTTCCCGGAAGGAACCCGAAACAGAAATAAAGATGAGCTGGACATGCTTCCATTCCATGAAGGAGCTTCAAAATCGCTACCAAGCCAATTGCCCGATCATCCAATTGCGATCAGCAATTCAGCCAACATTTTCGAGGCACACTTCCCGAAGATATCTCCTGCAAAAGTTGTAGTAGAATACGGTAAGCCGATCTATCCGGATGAACTGAGTAAAGAAGATAAGAGGCATGTCGGAGAATATACGCAAAACGTAATTCGCGAAATGCTTATAAAGAACAAACCACTGACTGAAAACTAATAAGACCATCTGGGCTACGGCAACTGAATTCGGATGAAATATCCCGTAAAGTGGGGCGTGCAGATTGCGGGAATGTTTTTTCAGACACGCTCTAGTCCGGCAGAACGTAAAGACAAAAATTTACGCTCTGCCGGACTGTTATATATCAGAATTTCCATTGTATCTGGACTGATCCGGGAAATACCTTAAGTGACCTGATCATCTTATCAACTGTAAACCTCTTCTCCTCAAAATCAATCTCTCCCCACAGACTTATATTAGATGCTACCTTTTCCATCTGCTCCGGTGTCGCATGATTCTCCGCAAGCACCGATAATTTCTCCAGCTTTAACTGATGTATCTGGTCTATTTCTTCCACTCTCTGATTAATATAATCTGTCAGTGTTTCTCCGGCACCTGCCAGAGAATCCACAAGCAGAGAAATCTCCTTTTCCATTTCCTCAATCTCCCTGTAAATCTGCTTTACCTGCGGATTTTCCTTTAACTTCGTATAAGCGGCAGGAGACTGTCCTTCGCGCAGCTTACGTACCATCTCTTTATATACATAATTCTCCACATCTTCAGTATAAACCTTCCCGCACCCCGGGCAGGCTTTGTTGTTCAGACGCTTCGTACATCTCAGGTACTGTTTACCGGACTGTATTTTAATACTCATAAGTGCGTATCCGCAATTGCCACATTTCACTTTCCCTGCCAGCCATGTATTCACAGCTTTCCTATTGGCCTGAATCGTTTTATTTCTCATAAGCTTGATCCTGCAGTTCAGCCACTGCTCCGAAGACACAAGCCCTTCATGAGGTGCCACCACCAGCATATGACCCTTAAGATTCTGCAGCTTATCTGTCTGCGCATCCCGCCCTGATAAAGATAACATCCATGAATCCCGTCAAACTGCTCCGGACTGCTTACTATATTGGTTCCATGGCTCCTGAAAAAACGGTACACATCCATATCAGCCCGCACATATACCGGATTTCTCAAAAGCTGGGCCAGCATGGAACGTATCAGTTCCTTTCCGTAGAACTGCACTCCCTTTTCCGCATAATATCTGGTGATATCCCCATAAGAAGTGTCCGGTTGTTCGTACATATCAAAAATTTCCCGCACAATTGCCGCTTCCCCGGGTTCTTCCACAAGCTTCTTTGTATGGATTCCTTCCATCAGGATCTCCTCTAGCCGATAACCATAAGGAGGCTTTCCGCCCATGCGAAAACCTTTCTGACTTCTGGAATAATATGCGTCGCTGACACGCTTCTGAATAGTCTCACGTTCCAACTGCGCAAACACAATGCAGATATTTAACATTGCCCGTCCCATAGGTGTCGAAGTATCAAATTTCTCTGTAGAAGAGACAAATTCCACCTGATACTGCTGAAACAGATTCATCATATTGGAAAAATCCAGAATAGAACGGCTGATCCGGTCCAGCTTATACACGATCACTTTCTCCACTTCCCCTCTGCGGATATCTGTCAGAAGCTGCTGAAGCTGTGGTCTGACTGTATTCTTGCCGCTGTAACCCTTATCCTTGTACTCTTTGAAACTTCCACCCTTTAACTCGTACTTGCAGAACTCGATCTGACTTTCAATAGAAATACTGTCTGCTCTGTCCACTGACTGCCTTGCGTAGATTGCATTGATTCTCTTCATAGGGATCCTCCTTTGTGAAATGAAATAATTGTTGTTTTGCCAGGCAATGTTGTTACCGTTCACCCTGCATTCCGCAACACGTCTTGCAATGCACAGAATAAACAGTAACCGGCACTGTAACCATTCAACAATTCCTCCTCCGGGAAGAAAAACCTGAGCGATTACATTTTGTCTATACAATTACGATAACAAATATTTAAAAATGTGTAAATCGACTTTTTTCTATCTTTATGTATAGATTTTTCCGACATTTTCATTGTATAATGATGTCATAAACATTCCTCTACAATCAACTCGTTCCTCTGCTGATCATTTATAACTGTCCTGTACCGTTACCGTTCACTCTATACCTGTGCCACCGACTAAAAGGAGATTTCCCATATGAGAAGAAAATGTACCGATTCCCTGATATACTGGAAAAAAAATCCCGGCCGCAAACCTTTAATCCTCCAGGGACTTCACCAGACAGGCAAGACCTGGCTGCTTATGGACTTCGGAAATAAGCAATACGAACATACACTCTACATCAATCTGGAAACAGACCGCTCTGCTGCAGACTATCTGTCTGTTCCACATGATCCACAGGAAGTACTGCTTTTTCTGGAAACCTGTGCAGGAAAACCACTGCGCCCTGCCTCTTCCCTTCTGATTCTTGACAATATCCAGTGCATTCCTCAGATTTCCACACTTCTTACCTCTATTG